>Ga0265342_10000098_pt1 | contig 96183 bp, 79 predicted proteins | sample 4CB327metaG_FD_203125 | JGI IMG/M metagenome (GOLD analysis project Ga0265342, IMG submission 203125) | Rhizosphere microbial communities from Carex aquatilis grown in University of Washington, Seatle, WA, United States - 4-CB3-27 metaG | ecosystem: Host-associated > Plants > Roots >...
CCAAGGTCGCCGTATTCGACATGACCAACTCGACGGGTGGAGTTGAGAACGGAACTGCAGGCGCCTGGGCTTACCAGGAGAGCCGCACTCCGAACGCCGGTGACAAACCGTGGGGAGATGTGTGGGTGAACTGCACGCACACCGACTCAAAGGGCACCACCTGGTCGGCTTATTGAGCCGATCCGTGTGAAGTTTTTTTAGAGAGAGACCCGTCCCATAAAATGGAGCGGGTCTCTTTTTTGCCGATAGGTGTCCCGGCAGAACCAGACTTGATAAAACAAGAATAAGTTTGCTATAATGCTTTAAAATCAAACGCAAAGGAACAACAGTGAGCAAGATCATAGCCGTAGCAAACCAGAAAGGCGGGGTGGGGAAAACGACCACCGCGATAAACCTCGCGGCCAGCCTCGCGCACCTCGGCCAGGAAACTCTGCTCATAGATATGGACCCTCAGGGGAACACCACGAGCGGTCTCGGCGTCGACAAGAAATCCCTCGAAAAGAACATCTACAGGGTCCTGATAAACGAGATGCTGCTCGAAGAAATACTGATGACGACCGAGCTCGATTGGCTGGACCTCGCGCCCGCGCACACCGACCTTATCGGGGCGGAAGTCGAACTCGTAAATATGCCTAACCGTGAGTTCAAGCTCAAGGAGGCCCTGGATAAATTCCATAAGGTATATAAATACGTTATAATAGACTGCCCGCCTTCCCTGGGGCTGCTGACCCTTAACAGTTTGGTGGCCGCTCAATCCGTGATAATACCCATACAGTGCGAATACTACGCGCTCGAGGGCCTGGGCCAGCTTCTAAAAACGATTGATTTAATAAGGAATAGTTATAACGCCGATCTCCTCCTTGAAGGCGTTCTCCTGACTATGTTCGACAGCAGAATGAACCTTTCGCAGCAGGTCGTAGACGAGATAAAAAAACACTTCGGGGATAAGGTCTATAATACCAAGATACCCCGCACGGTCAGGCTCGCCGAGGCGCCGGGTTTCGGAAAACCCATTATCCTTTATGACAGATCCTCCAAGGGTTCTGAAGCATACCTGGAGCTCGCGAAGGAATTTATCTCCCTGCAGGGCGATAATAAACCTTCGCGCGTTGAGAAGGGAAAGACCAAAGCTTAATATGAGCGCTAAGTGCTAAGCTTAAAAGAATAATTGAAAAGACGTTGTGTTTTTACTTACCACTTATCACTTACCGCATACCGCTGATAAAACAGGAGACAAAATGCACAAGGCGCTTGGAAGAGGGCTCGAATCACTCATACCGCAAACGGCGAGGCCGGCCCAAAAGGGCGACACGGTCATAACCATTCCGATAGACAAGATCAAGCCGAATAGATACCAGACACGCAAAGATTTTAACGAGGCAAAGATAAAGGAACTCGCCCAGTCCATAAAACAGCACGGGCTGGCCCAGCCGCTCTTGGTGGCGCCTTCGGCCATACCCGGGGCATACGAGTTGATAGCGGGCGAACGCAGGTGGCGGGCTTCCCAGCTCGCCGGCCTGATGGAAGTGCCCGCGATAGTCAAGCAGGCGGACGACAAGGAACGCTTCGAGCTCTCTCTCATAGAGAACATACAGAGGGAAAACCTCAACTCTATAGAAGAAGCCAGGGGTTACAAGAGGCTCTGCGAAGAATTCAACCACACGCAGGAAGAGCTCGCCAAGGCCCTCGGAAAAGACCGTTCCGTGGTCGCGAACCTGATGAGGCTGCTGAACCTCCCCGACGACGTTCAGGAAGCGATATCCTCGGGTTTAATGTCGGCCGGGCACGGCAGGGCCATCGCTGGAATAGAGGACGAAAAGAAACAGAGATTCCTTCTGGAAAAAATACTCAAAGAGAAACTAACGGTCAGGGAGATCGAAGCGATCGTGGCTCAGTGGAAAGCGGGCGCGGTCCCCGTCTTGAAGAAAAAGGGGAAAAAACAGGAAGCGGAGCTGCTCGGCCTTTCCGAAGATTTGCAAAGAAGGTTCGGCACCAAGATAAAGATCACAGGTAAGGCCGCCCGGGGCAAGATCGAGATACATTATTTCTCGCTCAAAGAACTCGAAAGGATAGCCGCTATACTCAAGGGAAAAAAGAAGGATTAAACCATATGAAAAATATTAATAAAACCATTCATATTTCAAGTATTATTTCAATATTTATTCTCGGTGCCTCGCTGTCCTGCTGCCTGGCCGCGCAACCGGCCTCAAATATCCCATACAGGGAAACGTCCCAGCCGGATAAGAGCGCCGCGCTCCCGGGAACTAGCGCACGGCGCCCCTTGCCGGTTTATCTGTCGGAGCTTTCAAACCTGAACGACTACGCGCTTTTTGCCAACAGCGGGTGGGATGGCAACTGGTATGTGGGTTTCAACGTCTGCTGGATGGAAGAAATACCGGCTCCGCCAGCCGGGACCTATGTTCGCGCCTTCATCGGAGCGAAGATCGGCCGGATGAAAACCCGCCCCGCGGCCAACAAACCCGTATGGGAAAAAGAACCGATCCCCGGAAGCATATACATCTCTCTTAATTCCACGCCTTCCTGGAAACAGGCCAACAGTTACTTCCTTGTCGATACCCGGGACCTGCCCCTTGAAGGCGACGCGGAAAACGCCCTGGAAGGGGTCGGGGAATCGCGCTGGTTCTGGACGGAAGTCCCCGTGAGCGCGATAAATCTTAAGGGCTCGAGCTTTCTGGCGCTCTGGTCTCCCACTGAATATTTCGTCTCGACGGCGTCCAGCCCGATCCTCGCGGGCGGGTGGGGGAGCAATAAAGTCAATTCCTGGCTCAATAACGACGTAAGGGGATACCCGCCGCTGAACCCGAAGAACGCCCTCAAGACCGCCATCTCCGCTTTTGAGCCGGCCATAGCCGTCAAGCTCATACCGGCGGACACCGTGCAGGATATCACGGTCAAGATCGTACAGATAGCCGACGGCAGGCTCAAGACGCCGAACAAGACGTTCATCGCCGCGGTCTACGGAGAAGAGATCGAGAAAACCTGGCTCGAAACCCTCGACGCGGGCGGCTCCTGGAAAAAACACGGAAGGTACATCTACACCCCGCCATTCTCGTTCACCCTGAAACCCGAAACGCTCCCGGAAGGTAAAATGAAAGTGCGCGTCACGGCATCGGACGTATGGGGAAATACCGGCTCGAGCGACGCGGTCGAGATCGAAATATCAAAACAGAAGAAGTGAAAATGGGCCCGAACCCGAAAAATGCGACAAACACCGGAACGCTCCATCGCGGGGAAGCGGCCGCCAAGCTTGCCGCTTATATCCCCTTTGCGGTCCTGTGCGTTTTCCTGCTGCTCTCACCGATAATTCCCGACGTAAAACTCACGAGACCCAAGCTGCTCCTTTCCGAGACCAGCCTCTACGCCATCCTGTTCTTATGGTGCGCGGCGGGCCTCTATCTCGGCCGGTTTCGGTTCAGGAGATCCCTGGTCAACATCCCGGTCTTTCTCTACGCCGCGTCGGCCGCGCTGTTCTACTTTTTTTCTCCCGACAAACCCGTCGCGTTAAACGAGCTCAAGAGGAGCCTGCTCTCGGTCACGGCTTTCCTCGCGGCGGCGAACGCCGCGGGTTCCAGGCGCCAGCGCGACATCGCACTCGCTTTCCTGTTTTGTGGAAGTTCGGTCGCCGTGCTTTACGGACTGATGCAGCACTACGGCGGTTTCCTTAACGTGCAGGTGCCGCAGTTCGACCGGTCGCTCTCCACTTTCGGAAATCCTATTTTCTTCGCGGCCTTCCTCGTAGTTGTGCTGCCGGCCGCCTCGGGCGCCGTTTTTTACTCCAGAAATACTTTTCTGAAATTTCTGCTATGCTGTTTCATCGCGGCCGGCCTCGCGGCGCTTTATTTTACCGGGACGAGGGCCGCCTTCATAGGGCTCAGCGTCTCCGCGGCCGTTTTCCTGTTCCTGGTCATCGGGGATAAAACCAGGAAATACCTGCTGTTGGCGGCGCTGCTGATACTTATGGGCGTCTTCGCCTTCGCGACGAGGGCGATCTGGGCGAGACAGCAGGCGCACACGCTCATCTGGAGGGACACGTTAACGATGTGGTCCCATCACCCGTTCTTCGGCACGGGGCCCGGGACGTTCCACATATATTTCCCGCAGTACGCTTCCGGGGAGCTAAGGGCCATCTGGCCCGAAGAGCGCAACATCATTAATGACGCTCACAACGAATACATCCAGTACCTTTCCGAGACGGGGATCGCCGGTTTCGGCGTCTTTTTGCTCTTGCTGGCGGCTCTCATAAAGAACGCCTCCGATATCGCTAAAAATACCGCGCGCGGGGAAAGATACCTGCTGGCGGGCCTCATCTCGGGGGGAGCGGGACTGCTCGCGCAGAATATGTTCTCGGTTGACATGCGTTTTATAATATCAGCGGTATATTTTTTCGTAACGGCGGGTTTGATCGAGACCTTCAGGGACGATTTCGTAACGGTGGAAGGCATTGCGCCCGTGGCGCGCGCCGGAGGCCTGTTGCTCTGCGCCGCGCTCGCGGTATTAACTTTCCAAAAGGTCCTGGAACCTTACATCGCAGAGAAAAAAGTGGCCTCGACCCCCGATTTCTTCGATGAGAAAATAGTCGAGCCCGCGAAAACCATAACCGAGCTCGAAGCGCTCGCGGCGAGATACCCGGACCGGCCGCAGATTTACGAAAAACTGGGCTGGGTCTACTCGAAAGAAAAGAACTGGTCCAGGGCGGTGGAGGCCCTCCAGAAGGCGGCAGCGCTCGATCCGAAGAACGCGGGCCCGCTCAATAACCTCGGCAATATTTATTTCCTCGTGGGCGACAGGGAGAATGCCATTAAGTTCTGGAACCGTTCGCTCGCGATAAACCCCGGGCAGGTAGACAGCCGCCTCAACCTCGCCACGGCTTACTATTACAAGGGCAGGCTCAAGGAAGCTTCCGACCAGCTGAGGGAAGTGCTAAAGATCGACCCGCACAATAAAAACGCGCTCGTTATGTTAAAGCAGATGACCGAATAGGAGCCCCCAAGCCGGCCCCAGAGGAAGCAATGAACGCAGGCCTGAAAGAAGCCGCCGCAAGCAACGTGATGAAAGCTCTCGATGAGCGCCTATATTCCTGCGAATACCGGGAGCTGCTGCTCTCTGTCAAGAAAGCGCTCAAGGACGGCCGGGCGGAGATCATTCTCGAAAACACCGAACACATACTGTTAAACCACCTCAACGCCTGTTTCAGGAACGGCGCGCCCGACGGCTTGCTGGCGGAAGTCCTGGCGGCGCTCTGCGAGCGCACCGAAGATATTTTTCAAAAGAACAGGATACTCAACAGGCTGGAATACGTCACTAAACGTACCGTTTTAAGCTCTTACCCGCTGGACCTGCTGGCGGTGCTCACCGACAAGTGCAATCTGGACTGCGGCATGTGTTTTAAAAAAAGCGGCTGGGAGATCCCGGAGAGAACGGCGGACGAGATCATCGGGTTGATGCCGTATCTTGAGCAGGTAGAATGGATGGGAGGCGAGGCCTTCCTGTCCGGGCAGTTCAAACGGCTTTTTGAGGCGGCGGCCCACCACCCGCGCCTGAAACAGGACGTCACCACCAACGGTTTATTGCTCGATGACGCCTGGATCGGGAGATTCCTGGGAACCAGGACCGAGATAAGGATATCGTTGGAGTCCGTGCGCAAAGACGCATACGAACGGATACGCAGAGGCGCGAGATTCGAACAGCTGGTCGAGAATCTATCGCATATCAGCGAGCTCAGGAAGGGCGGGCTTGATTACCCGAGAAAAAACCCCTTTGACAGGACCCCCCTGGCCCTGAACTTTATCGTAATGAGGAGCAATTATAAAGAACTGCTCGACGTAGTGGAGTTCGCCGCGAAATACGGCGCCGGCAGGATCAATTTCCTGAGGCTTAACGATAACGAGGGCAACGCGACCTTCGAAGAAGAATACATAGAAAAAGATCCAGGGATAACGGCATACTTGAAACGCGCCTTCGTGGAGGTCCGGAAAAAATGCGAACAATACGGGATAGGCTGTCTCATAAACCTGCCTTTCCTCGACCCGCTCCGGCAGGGGGCCGCAGAAAAATTCAAGCCGTGCATGATACCCTGGCTCGGAATGGATATCCTGCGCGATAACGTGAAGCCTTTCTGTTTCTGTCAAAAGAATATCGGGGAGCTGAGCACGGGATCGCTTAAAGATATCTGGAACGGCGAAAAAATGCGGCTCTACAGGAGTTCAATTTCCGGCAACGAGCCCGCCGGCCTGTGCGCGGAAGATTGTTTTTATGGAAAGGCCAGGAGCGAAAGCCTTTTTATCGAGTGAAGGGAGGAGAAAAATGAAAAAAAGCGATATCGCGCTGCGGGGCCTGAAGGCCGGTTACAACTGCGCCCAGGCGGTGAGTTCCGCCTTCAGCCGGGACTTCGGAGTAAAAGAGCAAACCGCCGCTAGAATGTCCTGCGCGCTGGGCGCCGGCATGGCGCGCTGCGGCGAAGTCTGCGGCGCGGTTTCGGGGGCGATGATGGTGATAGGGCTCAAATACGGCAGCTCGAAACCAGGTGACGTGAAATCAAAGGAATTGTCATATAAAATGGGCCAAAAATTCAAAAAGCGATTCGAAGCAAAACACGGGACCGTGATCTGCAGGGAGCTCATAGCGATGGACATCAGCACTCCCGCGGGACTCAAGGCCGCGCGAGAGAAAGGCATTTTTGAAAAGATCTGCACTGGCCTTGTGAAAGATTCTGTAAATATATTGGAAAAGATGGTTTAAATATTGTAATATAAGATAATTAAAGATAAAATACAGCATTTAATGATAAAATATAGCAGTATATAGCAAAATTTACGGAGGCGAAGTTATGGTCAAAATTCTAATCATGGATGATGAGACAGGGCTCAGGAACATTATGAGCAACATCGTCAAACCGCTGGGCTACGCTGTTTTTACCGCTGAAGACGGTAAGCAGGCCCTGGATATAGCCAGACAGGAAATACCGGACATAGCGCTTCTAGATATAAGAGTTCCGGATATGGACGGGCTCGAAGTGCTGGCGGAGCTAAAAAAGATCAACCCCGCAGTCAAGGCCGTAATGATCTCCGGCTTCGGGGACGCCGAAAGCGCCCAGAACGCGCTCAAACAGGGAGCCTTCGATTACGTCAGCAAACCCTTTAAGGTGGAAGATGTCATCAGGATAGTGAAAAAAGCCGTGGAAACCCTGGGCCTTGGCGAGGTCCAGGCCCCTCCCCCCGTGAGCCGAGCCGCCGCCGCTCCCTCCCGGCCCGAGGCAGTCCAACCCCCGTCCGGGGGCGGTCAACCGGTAGTCACGGCCGTTAAGCCGACTATGAATAAAAGTGTAATAGGGCTTGTTGCGGCGGGGCTGTTGTTGCTGGCGGCGGCAGGCATTATATTCTATAAGAAAGCGGCGCCTGCCGGGCCCGGCCCGGTAAGTTTTACCATACCGTACTCTAATCCCGCGGGCATGTGCTGGATAAAGCCCGGTCTCTGGGTAAGCGACCGGGTCACAGGCAACATCTACCAGCATAGCGAAGGTCAGGCGCTACCGATAGTTTCGATCCACCGGACCGCTAACGCCCAGCCCGCCGGGCTCGCCTTCGACGGCGAATCCCTGTGGAGCTCCAATCCCGCGGAAAAAAGGATATACAAGCACAAGATGGACAAGGGCCTTACCGTAGAGGCCATCTACGCGGCAAAAGACAGCAGCCCGGCCGGCCTCTATTTCGACGGAACGAACCTCTGGGAACTGGATACGAACGCCGCAAAGATCTATAAACACAAGATGGACGAAACCCTCTCCGTCACAGGTGTTTTCGACAGCCCGGCGGTCAACCCCTGCGGCATGTTCGCGGAAGGCGGGTATTTCTACATAGGCGATTCCAAGACCTCCAGGCTCTATAAAGTAACGGTGGAAAATTTTTCCCTGGTGGAGATATTTTCGCTGCCGGAATTTGAGGAAGGCGGGAACAGGCTCGCGGACCTGGCCTGGGACGGCTCTAACATATGGGCCGCGGCGGACGGCGCGGGCAAGATATTTAAGATCCCGCTGGCCTCTTTGAAAAAGGTATAATTCCGGTAAAATAAAATATTTATTATATTTTTCTTGTCGAACAATAACAGTGATTTACAGCTGGAATGTTCAAATCTCTGACGAAAAGTCCCCGATATTTGACAGTGGCTCCCGCTGCCGTAAAGCCGCGGGAGCGGCGGTTAAAAAAAGGCTTGACAAATAAAAGGTTCTGTGTTATATAGTTAGTAGAAACAAGAAGGCTGTCTATTAGTTAACGACAATAGCAAACTCCGGGAAACCGGAGGACGCAAAGCCACGGGGCTAAAGATAGGGGGCTATCAACGCCAGCCGGGTTACCGAAAAGACAGCCGGAATCAGATTTGAAACCTTTAGTTCGTTCGACAGAAAGACAGCAATAAAAGACCCCCTATCTTAAGCTACCGGGCATCACGAAAGTGAGCGGTAGTTTTTCTTTTTGGTGCGGGATCGCCCCCGATTTCGCGCAAAGCTCTTTAAAAAGACGTACCGATAAAGGCAAACCCGCCGAAAGACGGGGACGCAAAGCCACGGGCCTAAAAGGCGGCGTTAGATCAGCCGTTTCAAGGTAGCCGGGTTACCGAAGACAAGCCGTTTTCTCCTTCGCAGCGCACCGCGGAAAGAGGCCCCTATAACGGCTAATGAGTGCAAGGGTTCATCTGCGATACAGAACCCGGCATTTGGATTGTTCAGGTAACCGGATTGTCCGTGGCGACGATTCGGTTTTTCATTTGAGAGGGTAAGAAGATGGACAAAAAAACGGTTTCAAGAACGGTTCTCGCGGTGCTGGGCCTGATGGCCTGCTGGACGGTATTGCCGTCGGCCGGCTATGACCGGCCTTTCAGCGCCGTCACGAATTACCCGAACCCGTTCGACAGCCGGGAGGGCTCGACGACCATCTGCTACACGCTCACCTCCGAGTCTGAAGTCGGAGCCAAGATCTACGACCTCCTGGGAAATCTAGTCAGAGAATACCCCGCGAGGATCGAAACACCCGGCATCAAGACGGTGGTATGGGACGGCACGGACCAGCAGGGTTCCAAAGTATCGAAGGGCGGCTACATCCTGGCGCTCGAGATAAAGAGCGGAGCCGCTGAAATGCTCGCGACTAGAAAGATCGGCGTCCTGCACTGAGAGAGGAATAAAATGGAAAGGTCGATGAAAACAACAAACTCCGGCATTACCTTAAGCAAGGTCGCTTCGATCTTGTTTTGCGGGTTTGTATTTTTATCGGCGGCCCTGATCCGGCCGGCGCGTTCGTTCGCGTCGGACGCCACGGGCGGCCAGACCGGGCAGTTCCTTGCCTGGGGCGCCGGCGCGAGGTCTCTCGCGATGGGCAGCGCGTTCTATTCCATTTCGGACGACGCCTCCGCGACTTACTGGAACCCGGCGGGCCTCACGCAGATGGACCGCAAGGAAGTTATGGCCCTCCACGTGACGTTATTCGCCGATACCAACTACGACTTTATCTCCTACGTCCATCCCACCCCCAAATTCGGCGTGTTCGGCGTCAACCTCACCCGGCTTTATTCGGGTGGTTTCGAGAAGGTCAACATCACCTATGACCAGAACCAGCAGGATATAATAAACATCGAGAACGCGGGTACCTTCGACGATGTCCAGACCGCGCTGACCATGGCTTACGGAAAAAAGATCGGAGAGAACATCTCGGTGGGCGTCGCCAGCAAATACATAACGCACACCCTCGACACTTCGACGAACGGTTTCCTCACGTTCGATGTTTCGGCCATGGTAGAAGGCTTCAATAAAAAACTCCCCAAATTAAAAATGGGTTTCGGCATACAGAACCTGATGAGCACCAAATTCGGCGACACGGACGACGTGATGCCGATAATTTTCCGTTTCGGCGCCAGCCACCCGTTCCTGAGAGATAAACTCCTCCTCGCTTTCGACATAGACAAGAACATGAGCGCCAATATGGGCTGGCACATCGGGACCGAGTACTGGGTGCTGAGCTTCGCGGCCCTGCGCATCGGCTTCCAGGGCGAGAAGGCCCTGCGCGAAACCGACGCGGGCTTCGGCGTGAAGTACAAGGATTACGGGATAGATTATTCGTTCGCCATACAGGACCTGGGCCTTTCCAACAGGATCTCCGGCACCTGGAGATTCGGCCCCTCCATAACCCAGAACCGCGAGGCGCTCGTCCGCCGCTACCTGCAGGAAGGCATGGAAGCGTACAGGCAGGGCAATTTCCTGCTCGCGTTCAGCAGGCTGGAAGCGAGCCTTGACATAGACCCCGCCAACAAGGACGTCAAGAAGATGTTCACCAGGATGCAGTTGATAATAAGCTATATACAATCGGCGGCGGGCGAAAGCGAAGAGGCGGTGTCCATAAAGAAGGGCGTCGCGGGCTACGTGGAAAGCGACGAAAAGACGGCCGTCAACGCTTTCAGGTACGCTTACTACAAGAATCCCAACAACACTAAATTGCTGGCGCTCCTCAACAGGGTGGAAAAAGACGCGGGCATCAGCACCACGGAAGCCTACAAGGAAGACGTGGTCGGCTTTACGATCATAGACCAGAAGGTTTACGACGCGCGCCAGTGCATAGTTGAGGGCAAATACGACCAGTCGCTCATAAAATGCCAGGAGATACTCAACCTCGAGCCCACGAACATCACGGCCCTCCAGATAATGGGTTCGGCTTTCTTCATGATGGACCAGCCGGACAAGGCCAGGCAGGTCTGGCTCAAGGTCATGGAGATCGATCCGACGAACAAGGTCGTGCCCGAGTTCATAAACCAGCTTAAAGAGAAATAGGCCGGAAACTTTATACAGGAACGCCTTACTTATCGTTACAGAGGTGAAGAATGAAACAAACAACTAAACGCTTTCTTATCGTGTTCGCGGCCGTCTTTTTGACGGTCGCCTCGCGCTTTCCGCTCGGCTGGGCGCAGGACGATAACCAGCAGAACAACCTGCTGGATAAAGAGGCGAAATTCGAGAAGGAAAAAGCCGAATACCTGCAGTCGTTCGTCCTGGACAAGATCCTGGGCCCGGGCAAGGCCATAGTCATAGTCGACGTCCAGATGGGCACCGAAACGAAAGTCATCAAGCAGGAAGCGAACCAGAAAAAATCCGAAAAGAAGAGAAGGCTGGGCGAGGTGGATTACCTCCTGCCCGGCGTTCCCAACCCCAAATCCGTGGCGCAGGAATCCGCCCCCGGCGAATCCAAGGAAGAGACGGGCCAGGCGCAGGAGACCAAGGTCCAGGTCTCTACCGTCATCAAGAAATTGGTCGTAACCGTTCTTTACGATGAAAAGATAACCCAGGACAAGCTCGATATCGTAAAAGACGCCATCACCGCCTCCATGAAGATAGACCTCAAGAGGGGCGATAAGATAGAGTTCAAAAAAACCAAGTTCACCCAGGGCTTTTTGGACGAGCTCCTAAAACCCCAGGTGCTCATACCGGTAATACTCGCTCTCATGGTGCTCTTTTTCCTCTTCGGGCCGGTGGCCAGCTTCCTGAGGTCGTTCGTCAAAACGATGCGCGAGAGAGGCGGCACCGAGGTCACCGTTGACTCTAAATTCGAGGGCGGCCCAGGAGATGAAGACGGCAAGGGAGGAGGGGCCGGCGGCAGCGGAGCGCTCACCGCCTCCGAGCTCGAGGCGCTGGAAAAAGAAAAGAAGAAATACCACCCCTTTGACTACATAAACGACGAAAACCTCAAGCGGATGGTCTACCTTATAAGGAAAGAGCCGCCCCAGAGCGTCGCCCTGGTCGTGAGTTACCTCAAGCCCGAGTACGTCCGGGAAGTGCTCAACGCCCTGACGCCCGAGATGCAGGCCAAGGTAGCGCTCGAGATGGCGACGATACGCTCGATGGACGAGGAACAGGTGAAAAAGACCGACGACCACATTAAAGAAAAGATCGAATTCCTCATAGGCGGTATTTCGCATCTCCTGGAAGTCATCGACCAGGTCGACAAGGTCACCCAGAACAATATTTTCGATTATCTCAGGGACGAGAAACCCGAGCTCTACGAAAAGGTCCGCAAGTTCGTGCTGATGTGGGAAGACATTCCCAACTTTCCCGACCAGGCCATGCAGGTCATCATAAGGGAGCTCAAGACCCAGGATATGGCCAAGGGCCTGCGCAACGCGAGCTCCGAAGTCCTCAATAAATTCTTCGCGAACATGTCCGCCAACGCCGCGGCCATCCTCAAGGAAGAAATGGAGTACGGCAGGCCGCTGAGCGACGCCGAGATAGAAGAAGAAAGAAAGCGGATCATAAACCTAATCAAACAGCTCGAGAAAGACGCGCGGGTCTTCATAAGAGAAAAGCCGAAAACCGACGTACTCGAAGGCATCGAGGATTCCGGCCAGGAGGCCGCCGCGGAAGAAGAGCAGGGCGGAGCGGGCTACGAAGAATATTACAACGCCGGCGCCCAGTCATACGAGTCCGCGCAGTATGAAGAAGCTCTGTCCTATTTCGAGTACTGCGCCGGGATCGACCAGAGCCAGCCGGCGCTCTATCAGTACCTGGGCAACACTTATTACGCGCTCGGCCGCACGGCGGAGGCGATAGTTTCCTATGAAAAGGCCCTGGAGCTTAATCCGGAAGACCAGGATCTGCGCGCGTGGCTTTCAGAGCAGAAAAACGCCATCAGCTGAAAAACATTGTTTCTGTTGAAAAAGCGATTTTAAGGCAAAACTCAGAGGAATTCGCTTTTTTGACAGAAATTGATTTATTTCAAAGACATTGACGACAATAACATACTAAGGCCCGGAGGAAAAGATGAGCCTGTTCAAAAAAGACAGAACAAAAGAAGAACAAAAAAATCCCGAGACGGCCGCCGGGCGGAGCCCCGCGGCAAAACCCGATGTCCTGCCAGACAGCGAAGAACTCGCCGCTTCAAAAAGGCACGCCGAAGAGCAGATCAAGGTCCTCGAAGGAAAGATACAGAACCAGAGAGAGCTCTGGAGCACGAGGCTCAAAGAAAGGGAAGAGGAGAGGATCTCTCTCGGGGCCCAGCTCGAGATGCTCGTCCGCAAAACCCAGAATGAGCGCGAAAAGAGGGACGGCGAGCTCAGCCTGCTCGAACAGCAGGTGCGCAGAGACCTCACGGAAGCGCAGATATCCCTCGAAACGGAGATAAAGTCCTGGACCGAACGCCTGAGCGTCAAGGATAAGGAAATCGAACAGACCAAGCAGGAAACGGAACTCCTCGAAACGAGGAATAAGATAGAGAACGACCAGAGCATAAGGGGCTTGAGGTCGGAACTCGAACAGATAGAGCAGGCGTACAAGAGCCTCGAGAGAAAGATGCTCGAAGAGCAGAACGGCTGGATCGGCAAGATAAAGAGCAAGGAAGAAGAGATCATAGGCCTCAGGACACAGATATCGCTGAAGGAATCGCAGATCGCGATCGACGACGAAAAAGACCTGACCCTCAAAAAAGAAAAAGAAGCCGCCTGGCAGTCCCAGGTCCGCGAGCTCGAAGAAAAGCTCAAGAACCAGGGCTCGGGGCTCGAAAAGGAATATAAGAAAAAACAGGAAGAACTGCTCGCCCTGAGGTCCGCGCTCGAAACGAGGCTCAGCGCGATAACGTTCGAGGCCGAGAAAAAGCAAAAGGAGGCCCGGGGCCTGATCGCTAAGACCGGCGACAGGATAAAGATAATTAACGGCCACATCGACGAAGAGAAAAAACACTGGCAGGCCTCACTCAAAGAGAGGGACGAAGAATTCAACAAGCTCAAAGTCGAGCTGATGCTCAGGGAGAGCCAGGAAAAGACCGAACGCGAGAATAAATTTCAGGAGATCAGGGAAGCGGAATCGCTCGCTAACAGGAAGGTCAAAGAGATACGACAGAAAATAAACGACGAGAAAGAAGGCTGGAAGACAAAGCTCGACGCCGAAGAAGAGGAGCTCAAGCTGTTCCGGATCCAGGCGGAACTGAAACTTAAAGAAATACAGGGGATGTGGGAAAGCAGGAAGGCGAAGGCGCAGGAAGAGAAGGCGAACCTAGAAAAGAGCCTGGCGGAGATAGGGGACAGCTTCGAGCAGGAGAAGGGCCGCCTCAAGAAAGAACTCGAAGAAAAAACAGCCGAGCTTGAGGCCTACAGGCAGCAGTGGCAGAATAAACTGGCGGAAACGGCCGCCGCCAACGAACTGTCGCTTGAAGATCTCAGGAGCCGCAAGGGGGCGCTGGAGAACGAATTGAACGCTCTCCAGGAGAACCTCAAGAGCGAGAAGGCCAAGTGGGAAGACCTGGTGCTGCAGAAAGAGCGTGAAGCCGGCGCCATACGCAACGAGCTCAAGAACCGCGAGTTCTCGGCCCTGCGGGACCTCGAGATAGTGGATATGCAGTTCAAGAAAGAGCAGCAGCCTCTCGTCGATAAAGTTCGCGATATGGAGCGGCGTTTCGATGACCATAAGAAACTAGCCCAGGCGGAGCTCGAGCGCAGGGAAGCCGCTAAGACCGTCTTGGAAGAACAATACGCCGCCAGGCAGGACAGCCTGCTCAGGCGTTTCAACACGCAGGCCGAAAAACTCAAAACCGCCGAAGCGGAAAACCTGGGAAATATAAAGGTAATAAAAGGCGCCATAGAAGAACAATCCCGGGCGGCGCTGATAAAGATAAACGCCCTCAAGGCCGAAGAAGACGAGATCAGGAGCAGGCTGTCTTCTCAGGACAAGAGAATGGAAGGCGAAAAGGAAAGGCTCGAGGCACAGTACAAGAACCGGCACAAACTGCTGGCGGAGTCCGCACAAAAGCTTGAAAAAGAACAGGCGCAGCTGCGTGAAAAGCTCAATGTCGAGCTCGAGAATAAAACCAGGGCCGCCGAAGAGATCAGGACGAGCCTACAGGAAAAAGAAAAGCAGACCCAGGGCGAGCTGAAGGAGAAAGAAGAAGAGCTGGCCGCCATCAGGGAGCGTTCCGACGGAGAGCTCGCCCGGCTGACGGAACTGCTGCGCAAGAACAACGAGGAATACGACCGGGAAATAAAAACCCACCGCTTCTCCATCGAAGCGCTCGAAAAATCTTTGAAGGAAAAAAACGCCCAGTTCCAGGATGAGCTCAAATCGGTAAGAAGCGAGTGGGAGAAAAAGCTCCAGCCGCTCAGCGAGACCCTGGTCCAGCTCGAGGCGCGCGGCGCGGCTTCGAAGAAGGAAGCCGAAGAAAAAGCCGCCGCCATAGAGAACGGGATAGAGGCCGCGAGGGAGCAATATAAGAGGCAGGAAGAAGGGCACGCGAGCAAGATCATTCTGGAAAACAGCAGGATCGAGGTGGCCAAAGAGAAGCTCTCTCGCGACGCCGCGGCACTGAACCTGCAGATCGAAACGCACTCGCGGCAGACCAGGGAAACTCTCGAGAGGCACACGCTCAGGCAGAAAGCGCTGGAAAACAACATCGCTCTTGAAGAACAAAGGCTTCAGTCCGAGAGGCAGAGGATAACCCATTACTATGAAAGCCAGCAGGACCAGCTCAGCGAGGCGATAAGCAAGCTCGAGAAAGAATATTCAGACTACACAAAAGAAGCCGACGCCGAGATCAGATCGAAGAACGCGGAACTGGCTCAGGAAGACAAGAGCCTGCGGGAGCTGCAGGACGGCTATCGCCGGGAGCTCAAGCACAAGGAATTCGAGTTCGCGGCCCTGGAAGACGAGAACAGGAAAAAGCTCTCGGCGCTCTCCGTGGACATGGACAGGACGCGCAGCGAGTGCGGCCAGAAGATAAAATCCAAAGAAGAATTGATGGAGACGCTGGTTAAGACCCTCGAGGAGAACAAACTTGAATACGACAAGCAGATCGAAGCGCTAAAGGTGAACCTCGCGAAAGAACTCGAACCAGTAACGAAGCGCCGGCTGGAACTGAAAGCCGAGTACGACAGGGAAAGAAAAGCGGCAGAAGAAAAACTCGCCTCCGCTTCCGGCAGGATACAGGCGCTCAAGGCGGAGCAGTCGTCCAAAGCCGCGGAATACGAAAAAGCGAGCGAAGAGCTGGCGGCCTCCATGGCGGCGGCGAAAAACAATTTTGACACACAGGTCAAGGCCCTGCTGGACGAAAAAGCCGCCCTCGAGAAGGCCGCGGCCGACCTTGTCGCGTCCAAGGAATCACAGATAAGCGCGGTCGAAACCGAGATGCGCCTCAAGAAAGAGGCCATTGAAGCCCAGAAGGAAAAACTCAAGGCCCAGGCCGGTGCTCTCGAAGCGGCGCTCAAGGAAGAGACCGCCCTCCTGGAAAAGGAAACGGCGCGCCTCGAGAAAGAATATCCTCACGTGCTGCTTGAACGGGAAAAGGAGATATCGAGCCTTACGGCCAGGATAGAGCAGAAGGCCGCAGAGAACCGGGAAAAGCTCGGCCAGGCCGAGAAAAGCGCGGAGAACTACCAGCGCCGGGCGGAACGCCGCATCACCCAGATCAAGAGCCAGATAATCGAGGCCCAGGAAAATCATAAAAAGGAGCTCGAGGCCGGAGAGGCGCGGCTCGGGAACATACGCGTAGAGATAGCGAAAAAAGAAAAGAACTATCAGGACGAGCTGTTGGCGGAAGGTAAGATCTTCTCCGAGCAGAAATACCTGCTTGAGAAACAGAAGGCCGAGCTGGAAGAGAAGTTCAAGGACCTGCAGATGCACTCGCGGGACCAGATAAGGCAGAAAGAAAAAGAGGTGCTTATACTCCAGGCCGAGCTCGCCGAAAAAGAGAAGGCATGGGAAGAGAGCTGGAAGCAGAAAGAGCAGGAACTGGCGATGGAAAAGAATTCCCTCGTGCAGGACCTCGAAACCCTCGACGCAAAGCTGAAGGACGAAGAGGAGACCGTAAAGAAAAAAGTTTCCGAGAAGGAACGCGAGATACAGGCGCAGGAGAATACCTATTACAACCAGCTTGACAGCATGACCGCGGAAATTGCCTCGAAGAAGCACGCCTGGGAAGAAACAAACTCTAGGCTGCGGAACGAAGTGGACGAGCTCAAGAATGGCTTCTCCACGCTCGAGAAGAACTGGGAAGCCGCGAAAACGGATAAAGAAAAAGAGCTTTCCGTGCTCAAATCGAACCTTGAATTCTGGGAACTGCGTTCCAAGAGCGAAGAAGAAAAAAGGTTAGCGGCGTGGGACGAGGAAAAATCCGGCCTGGAGACACAGATACGGGACGCCGAGAACAGGCTGGCTACGCTCAAAAAAGACTACACGGCCAAATACGAGGAAAAAGACAACGCGCTCAGGGAGATGAAGATACGCGCCGAAGAGAACGAAAAGGAAAAAACCGAAGAGGTCAGGAAACTGGAAGAAAGTTTCGCGGCGGCCAGGAGCGCGCTCCAGTCTGAAATAACCAACTGGGACAAGAAGCTCAAAGAGGAGACAGCGAGGACCGAGAAAGAGAAGAAAGAAATAGACCGGGATCTCGAGAGGCTCAAGCTCGAGAGCGCCCTCAAGGATAACGCCGCGATGACCGAGCAGCAGAAGAGCGAGCGGAAGTGGCGCAAACTGCAGAGAGAGCTCGAAGAACAGCTGGGCGATATAGAACGCCAGTTCGCGGACGAAAAAGAGAACCTCAAGAGCAGGCTCAGCATCAAGGCGGAAGAGATCAGCACTCTCAATGTCAGGATGACCCTGAGAGAAGACAGAAGGCTGGCGGAAGCCAAGCACAGGCAGGAAGAGGTACAGAAGGTCATATCGGCGCTCGAAGCGGAACAAAAGAGCATCGAAGATAAATGCTCCAGGAACGACGGCGCTCTCGGCGAGGCGTTGAAGAGGTCCAGGGCGGAGCTCGATACTATGAAGACGGAGAGCGCGGCGAGGGAAGAGAAATGGCAGAAAGAACGCGACGAAAAAGAGAACGCGGCCTCCTCCGCCTACGCCGCCATAATGAAGGACCTGCAGGAAGTGGAGAACGGCTTAAAACAGGAGAACGACAGGCTCGAGAAGATGCTCGAGGTTAAAGAAAAGCAGATAGCCAGCCTCACGCAGCAGATGAAAGCCAAGGAAGAAAGCCTCGTCACGGAAAGGGATTTCTCGCAGCTCCTGCTGCAAAGCCTCCAGAAAAAAGCGGGCGATCTTCGCGCGCTGCAGCAAAGGACCCAGAAAAGCGGCAAGGATGATGAGGGGGAGAACGTTACCCGGCTTTTCGAGAGCGCAATAGAACACTACAACGGCGGCGATTACGCCTCGGCGAAGGAAGCATTGAGCAGTGTGTTAAAAACGAACCCGGAATTCGCGGGCGCCTACCAATACCTTGCGCTTTGCAGCTGGAACACGGGAGAAAAGGAACAGGCGAAGCGGCTGGCCCGCCGGGCGCTGGAGCTTGAACCCCATAACGAAGAATTAAAACAATGGGTCGAATATATAGAAAGAGAAAAATGAACGGTATCCCTGAAACCGGGATGGCCGCGAGAACCGTGCGAAGATCGAAATCATAGAAGACAAAAAATATTTCAGGAGGACTAAAATGGTTGACGACAAAAAATCAAAATTCCCGTCGCTCCCGCCGCAGAGGCCCCCTCTGCCGAAGCAGCAGCAGGGCGGCGCGACGCCCGCGAAAACCGGGCAGTCGTCTCTAAGCGGGAAAACGCCGAGTATGCCGGGACGTCCTCCCGCACAGTTCTCCAGGTCCCAGGCCGAAACCACGACGGCAAGATTCGCCTCGGGCACGGTCCCGTCGGTATCGAGCGAAGTCGACGAAACGAGAAGGCAGATGGAATCCCAGATCATGGGGCTGCAGCGCCAGCTGCAGGAAGAAAAAGAAAAATTACTTCTCCAGACGGTTCGCGCCAAGGAAGAAGAGACGATGGCCGCGAAAGTCGAAGAGTCTCTCAAGGACATACAGGACAGGCTGCGCCGCGAAAAACGCGAGCAGGAGCTGCAGGACGCGCTCTCGAAGTCCGAAGTGCATATAAAAGAACTTGAACAGCGCCTGGGCTCCGAGCGACAGACGTGGGTGGAAGCGCTTAAGACGCAGGTCAACCAGAGGGAAAGCCAGGACAGGGAAATCGAGCACGATTTCGAGATAAAGCTCAAAGAACTCGAAAGGCGCTGGCACGAGGAAAAGCTCGGCTGGTCGCAGGCGCTCAGGAGCAAGGATGAAGACATAGCCCGTCTCAAACGCGAGACGGAGGCAGTTATAAACGCCGAGAAAGAAGGTTCGGAAAAACGCATATCGCAGCTGGAGCTCGAGAGGGACGCCATTCGCAGGGAACTCAAAGACGTCGCGGGCATCCGCGACCAGGAAAGGGCTCTTGGTTCTTCCAAGCTCGAGTCCCGCGACAAGGAATTCCTTTCCCTGAAGGCGCAGCAGGCGATGCTGGTGACCCAGCTCCGCCAGTTCAAGGAAAAAGAAGAGCAGTTAAGGGCGCTCCTGGAGAGAATGCGCGCCGACAAGAATTCCCTTTCAACTCAGCTCGAAGCGAAAGACAAGGACTATTTCGTGCTGAAAACCCAGTTCGCCTTATACCAGACGAGAGCTAAAACCGAACAGGAAAAGCTGCTCAAGGAAATGCTCCTTTATAAAGAACAGATGCAGAAGGACCGCGAGCACTGGGAAGTCAATTTCAAGACCAAAGAGAACGAGCTCAGGATATTCGCCGATAACGCCAAAGACCGCGAGGCCGCCCTGAAGCAGGCGCTCGAGAAAAAAGAGATGGAGACGGCGTCGCTGGCGAGAGAAACCGAAGAAAAGCTAAGGACCCAGGAAGCCGCCTTTAAGCAGGGCCTCGACAGGAAGGACGCGGAATCGTCCGCGCTCGCCAGGCAAGCCGAGGAAAGAGCGAGAGCCCGCGAGACCGAGATGAATTTCATCCTGGAAAAGAAGGACGCGGAAATAAAAGCGGCCTCAAGGGACAACCAGGAAAAACTAACGGTTCTCGAGCAATCCTACGCCCAGCAGCTCGCGGAGTTGGACAAGGAGTCGAAGGCGCGGCAACTGCAGTGGGAAGAGAGGCTGCAGTCCAGGGAAAAAGAGATCGCGGCCCTCGGAGAAAAAGAACGCGAACTCCGGATACAAGCGGCCCAGAACGCCCAGATAATAAGCCAGTTACAGGAAAAACTGAAGAGCGAAGCGGAAGCAGCGGCCAGGGAGCGCGACCGCGCCGCCCAGAAAGAGAACGAGCTCAATACAAAAATATTGGTGGAAGAAGACAAGCTCAGGGGCACCGGAAAAGAGCTGACCGAAGCTCTCGCGCACGCCCAGGAATTGAACCTCGAGATCGCGGGAAAGGGTCACGAGATCTCCCAGGCCCGGGCGGACCTCGAAAGGAGCGTCCAGTCGGCCGCGGGCCTTTCAAGGGACAATGAAACGAGAACCCGCGAACTGGCAGAGGCCGCCGCGAAGCTCAGGGCTCTAGAGCTCGAACTCGCAAAAAAGGATCACGAACTCGCCCAGGCCGCGGCGGAGCGTGAAAGGACGTCCCGTGCCATTGAGGAACTCTCAAAAGATAACGAGGCGAAATCGCTGGAACTGGCCGGGCTCACCGAAGCTGAAAAGGAATACAGGATAAGCAGGGGCCTGCTCGAGCAGGAAAACGGAGACCTTAACGATCAGCTCAGGGCCGGGTCCGAAGAGGCCGCGCGCCTCAAAGAGAACATCGAACGCGCCGGCAGCGAGATGAAACAAGCCCAGCTGAGCTATTCGGCGGAGCTCTCGCAGAAAGAAAAAGAGATAAACGGGTTCGCGCAGAAGGAAAGCGACCGGCGCGTCGAGGCGGTCCTGTTCGAACAGAAGATAAGGGAACTCTCCGAGAAGCTCGAAGCGGAAAAGAACGTCCTGAAAGAAAAAGAAACAGCGCTTCGCGACAGTGAAACGGAATTCCTCATACTGCAGGAGAAAGCCGAGCAGGCAAAAAAAGAATTCAACCAGAGGCTGCTTGAAGAACAGGAGAAGCTGCGGCTCGCGCTCGACCAGGCCGGGAAGGAAGCCGGCGAGAGGCTCTCCCGCAAAGAGATCGAATCAAAAGCCCAGATCGAACTGATAAGAGAAGAGTCGAGGAATCATCTTGCATCAAGGGAACTCGAGTTGAGGGACCTGAGGAACGAAAAAGAGAACCTCAGGACCGAGGCCGCGAGAATCAGCGCCCAGGTCGCCGCGAAAGAGAAGGAGATATCGGACCTGAAGAACGCCGTGGCCGCGGGCGAGAAAACGGCAGGCGCTGAGATCGAGCGCCGCCAGAGAGAGTTCGCGAACGAGAGAATAGCTTTCGCCGAAAAGATCCGCTCGATGGAAGACGAGATCGACGACGCGGAGAGAAAAGCCGAGAGCAACTTCGAACGGCTGGAACTGGAATGGAAGAGGAAGGAAGAATCATTCCTCGCGGACAGGAAGATGAGAGACGAGGACATTAATTCGCTCAGAGCGGAAAACTCGGCCTGGAGAAAGGAAAAAGAAAAGCTTCTGGAGCTCAAGGCCCAGACCGAAGATATGAACCAGGCGGAGCTTATGAGCGTGCAGCGCAAGCTGTGGGAAAGCAAAGAGAAATTCAGCGAACAGCTCAAGGAAAAAGACAAGGAGCTGGCGGTGCTCAGGGAATCCCAGAGCTCGGCGGAAGAAAGAGCGCGGAGGGAATTGCGCGATAAATACAGCGCCACGATAGAAGAACTCGAGAAGGACAAGGAAGTGCTTTCAAGGGACGTCTCCACGGAAGTAAAGACCCTCCGGGCCTCGCTGCAGGCGGAGCTGAAGAAAAAAGAAGAACAGCTCAACGCGGAACGCGCGGCCTGGACGGCTAAGCTCAGGGAAAAAGACGGGATAATCGCGGAATTCGTAAATAAGATAGACGGGCTTGGTGAAAAACTAAAGCAGAAAGACACCGCCTCCGCAGTCCGGGAATTTACCGATTCGATAAAGACCCTCAGCCCCGCGGTAACTGTCGCGGAGCGCGCGAAGGAAGTTTTTGATAAAACCGCGGTAATTGAGCCCTCGGCGAAGGGAGAGGACACGATGCCGATACGCGTGCCCGGAGGCAAGAGATCCTTTTTTGCTTTCCTGGCGGATTTCTGGAGAAGCATCAACGAGCCGGTCATAGAAATAGGAATAAAGAAAAAACAAGACGGGAAAAAAGGATAAACCGCGATGGAAATAAAACAAGAGCTGGAATGGGAAAAATTCGAAAAACGCTTCGACGAGCTTGAGGCCCGCATCGCCCTGAGGTCGGGCGCCGGCAGGCGTTCGAGCGCCCCCGCGGTCGAGGAAAGCCCGTCCGCCGCCTTCGGCATGTCCGCGAGAATGGAAAAACTTGAAGAGGAGATAGCTTTTCTCAAGGCGGAGATAGAGAAATCGCAAAGGGAACGCGACGAAGCCGCCAGCTCCAAGGAAGAGATCGAAAACCTCATCCGCCACAAGGATTCTGAAATAACGAAACTCTTTGCAAGGGCGGAGCGCTTCTCCGGAGAGAACAGCGGCCTGAAAACGGAGATAAAAAAACAGGATTTCGAAGCCGCCGCGGAAACGTGTTCAAGAAGGCGCCATCATCACCACCACAGGCACGGGAAAGATGGCCTATTTTCCTGGCTCAGGAAGCCGCTCGTGGCCATAGGTTCATAAATAATGGGATACATTAAAACACTATTGTTCGCGTCTTTCATATGCATAATGGTCCTGGCGGGCTGCACGCACGCCGGAACGGCCGCGAGAAAAGCATATCTTGTGCCCTCGAGCCTCCCGGGTATGGGGGATATGAAGACCCCCGGGCCGGTGAAGGCGCCCGCGGCTGCGGTTCCGCTAAAACCGGCGGCGGCAAAGAGCCGCGATAAAATAACGGTCACGACTTACGACGTATCCGTTTCATCGATCGAGTACGCTACAGCAGAGGCCTCGCGCGAAAACGCTAACATATTCGTTCCCGACAGAGAAAAACTGCTGTTGTATAAGGAGTCCTCTAAACCCTCCGAAGAACTGCATTCACTCGGCCTGCAGCCCTGGAACTGCCCGCCTCCCCAAAAAGACACGGGAACTAAGTGTTCATTAACCGAGCAGGCCTCGCCCGCAGCGGTGGCGCCGGTCGCCCCCTATAACACCATGAACACGCCGGAGGCTCAATCCGAAACGCGGGAAACGACGCCTCCCGAGATCAAACTTATACCTGAAAAAGCCGCCGAAAATACTCTTGCGCCCGCGGCCGAACCTACAAAACTCCCAAAGAAAACGCCGCCGGCCGAAGCCGAACCTCAAAATGCCGTCCCGGCGAGTAAAATAAACGAACCATCTCAGGAACCGCCAGTTGTTGAGCCGGTTGAAGGAAGCAAGACCGCTCCCGAGAGCGTTCCCGCCGAACCTACCATGAACGCGCAGGGAAACCCGGAAGAAAAGCCCGCTCGCCCTGAGGCCGCCGCGCCGGCTCCCGCGGCCCCGAAAACCATAGAGATAAAAGAAGCCAGAAGATCCGCCCCGCAAAGTTCGGAAACCGTACAGAGAAAAGAATGGACCGCTAGAAAGAGACTGGCCGCGCAAAACGGCCCTGATACAGACCATGAGGCCAGGATGCACACGGCCTTGAGGGGCGAGAACCTGCAGTCGCTGGCGGAAAAATATTACGGCGACAAATCGCTTTGGATAAAAATATACGACGCTAACAAGGACAAGATAGAAAAAGGTTCGCTCGTTGACGGCCAGGTGATAATAATTCCATAAATCCAGAAAGAATTCGAATACCCTGAGGTGTTTTCTAAACTATATTTATCGTTGGCCGCAGGCAATATCGAAAGCCGAAATAGAATTAAAGCAAAACAAAGCCGGAGGACAAAGCAATGGACGAATTTAAAGACATCGACGCCGAGCTGATGAGGCTCAAGGAAGAACTCTCGTTAAGCGACGAACTTACCAGGCAGGTGAAATTCCCCGCCTCCGGCGATTACTGGAAATCCCGCCTGGACGAAGAACGCCTGCTGTGGGATAAAAAGGCCGCGCTCGGCACCGAAGAAAGGAAGATAATCGAAAGAAAGCTCGCCGAGCAGGATCAGATGCTCCAGCGTTACAGCCAGAGCTTCAGCGAGCTGGAAAGAAAGCTCCAGAACGACACGAAACTCTGGGAAGAGCGCCTCAGGCTCAAAGAAGCCGACATCCTCATAGAAAAGAACCGCCTGCAGTGCGAATCCAGGGTCAAGGAAATAGAGATAGAGAGGCAGAGGCTGCTGGAGCACGTGACGGAACTCTCCGCCAAGATCTCGGCGCTGCACGACGATCAGGCGGCGGAGATAGAAAAATTAAAACAACACTCCAAGCTCGACGCGGAAAACTATGAAGAAAAACTCAGGATTGCTTCGGCGGAAACGCAGAAATTGCAGGCGAGGGCCGCCCAGATAGAGGAAACTCTCAAGAACCGGGTAGCCGAGCTCGAAAGCCTCAAGGAAGAATACAGGGACAGGCTCGAAGCCACGGAAGGCAAACTGCAGGAAGAACTGCAGGCGAGATTCGCGGCCGAAAGAGAAACGGCGAAGTCGAACGAGAACAACAACGTCGAGAGGGCCCGCCTCCTGAAAGATTTCAACAAGAGCGCTTCGAAGTACGGTGAGGGGATCAACAGGGAGCTCGGCATCCTTTCGGGTTTGATGAAGCTCGTTTCGGAAAGACCGGTGGGACGGGAAGTTTTTTCCGTAATAAGCGATATCGCCGGCAAAGCGCAGGCGCAGGCGGACTCGTTCGAGAAGGAGCTCAACATCAGGTTCAATCCCAGCGATGATTTCAAGGCCGCTCTCGTTATGGCGGAGGACGACGCCGCTTACTGGGAAGCCGCTCTCTCGGGCACGAAGATAGAGCTCGCCAAGATAAATCTTAAGAAAAACATTCAAAAAGAAATATTCGCCCAACAACCCTGTGTCTGTGTCGTGCCCGCCAGCCAGCCCGGCGCGGCAAAAAGAATTAAGTCTCATTATCCGTTCATGCCGATAGTGGTATTCGGGCAGGCCTCCGAAAAGCAGAAAGTAAAACTCAAGAAAAGCGGTTACGTGACTCTCTCGCCCTACAGCACCGCCGACGATATGATACTAGCCCTTTTCGAAGCCTCCAGGAACAGCGTAGCCCGCCGCGAGTACTGGGATAAGATAAAGATCAAACGCAGCTGGGCGAAGCCGGCCGCGGTGGTTTTCGCAGCTCTTTTCTTGGCCGCGGGTTTCTATTACAGGAGCACGCCCGCTTTCATGGAACGTTTCGGGAAAGTCGCCACTTACAGCGTGCCGTACACCCAGCCTTCGAACATAGCGTTCGACGGCCAGTTCCTCTGGGGCTGCGACTGGTTCGGGCAGAGCATTTACAAGCACGACACCGGCAACGGTTTAAAGCTCCTGAGGATATTCTGCCAGCCGGGCAGGCATTTTACGGCCATAACCTGGGCCGGAGGCTATCTCTGGTCCGCCGACGCCTGGGACCAGAAGATCTACAAGCACAACACCGACGATAACTTCACGGTGCTCGAAACATACCCGGCCCCCGGAACGTCCATCACCGGCCTCGCCTTCGATGGTAAAAACCTCTGGTCGTGCGATTCATCCGCGGGAATGATCTACCGCCACGCGATGGACGAGAACCTCACGGTAGAGGACGCTTTCGAGAGCCCCGGCACGAGCCCCTCGGGCCTCTTCTTCGACGGTAAAAACCTCTGGAGCGTGGATTCCAAGATCAACAAGCTCTTCCGCCACAAGATGGACACGACCCTCAGCGTTGAGGCGTCTTTCATCCCGCCGCTTTACGATATGAAGAACTACAACATCAGCGGCCTGGCCATCAAGAACGACAAATTCTGGGTTTGTTCCGAAAAATTGGGAAAGGTGTTCAGCTTCCCGAAAGAAAAGATGGAAGAGATCAGATAATCTCCCTATTGTTTACCGTCAACAGGATCTTCTCCCCACAGGAAATGGGGAAGCCCGTGAATCCAACTAGGTTCACGGGCTTTTTTTTGAAAGATATTTCCTCTAGTCTTGCGGGAAAGGGTCATGGGGAGGGTATTATTACTTAACAGGCACTTAACAATCGCTTTATAATTTGCTAACACATAATATATACTATTGTATGTGACGGTCCTTATAATACAATGAAAAAAATTTATTTTCTTCGCCATGCCACGGCGGTCCCCAGGGGCGCTCCGGGCTATCCTGACGACGACCGCCCTCTGACCGATAAGGGCATCGATAAGTTCGCGAGGTCTGTCAAGGGAATAATATGCCTGGTCGACTCATTCGACGCCATAGTCACGAGCCCCCTGAAACGCGCGAGCGAGACCGCCGCTTTTCTCGCCCGCGAGATGAACATCGAAGGGCGCCTTGACGTTACCGGGCACCTTTTGCCTCGCACCAATCTAAGCCGGCTCCTGGCGTATCTCGCAAAATACAGGAACGCTGAAAGGATCCTCCTGGTCGGGCACGAGCCCGACCTTAGCTCGATAATTTCACGCATAGCGGGCTCTCCCAATGCCGTTGTCACCATGAAAAAGGGCGCGCTGTGCCGGTTGGACGTCGACGCGATCCCGCCCCGCAAGCCGGGACGGATCGTCTGGCTCCTGCAGCCGAAAATTCTGAGAAAACTTGGCTGAGGCCCCCCCGGGGGAAGGGAGATCAAATGAATAAACCTATAGCCGCGATCGATCTCGGCACAAACTCGTTCCATCTCATAGTGGTCTCAGCCGATATATCCGGCGGCAAATTCAAAGTCGTGGACAAGGCACGGGAGATCGTGCGCCTGGGCTCTGGTTCCACGGATATGAAGTACCTGAGCGAACCCGCCATGAACCGCGGCGTTGAGACAATGAAACGGTTCAAGGCTATCATCGATTCGCATTCCGCGGACGTTCGCGCGATAGGCACGAGCGCCCTGCGGGAGGCGCTCAACGGGGCCGAGTTCGTCCGCAGGGTAAGGTCCGAGACCGGCATCCATGTTGAGACCGTGTCCGGCTTTGAAGAGGCCCGGCTCATCTATCTGGGCGTGCTCCAGGCACTGCCGGTGTTCGATAAGAGGGTGCTCCTCATAGACATCGGCGGCGGCAGCACGGAGTTCCTGGTAGGCTTCAAAGGCGAGGTGCTTTACAGCAACAGCCTTAAGCTGGGCGCCATCCGAATGACGCAGCGATTCTTCGAAGAAAAGATAAGCGGGAAATCCATCAAGAGATGCCGTAAATACGCCGCCGGAATGGTAAGCCCGGTTTTCCGGGAGTTGAAAGACTTCAGTTACGATATGGTGATCGGCACCTCCGGCACCATAGAGAACATGACCCAGGTAGCCTACGCCGTCTCCGAAAAGCACCTGCCGGAAAAACTGAACGGGGTTGAGCTGTCCCGCGAAAAACTCTTTAAAGCCGTCGGCCGTATGGCCGAAACCATGTCCGTGGAGAAGCTCGCCAAAATTCCGGGCATCGACCCCTCGCGCGCCGATATCATCACAGCCGGCGCCTTGATACTCGAACAGATAGTCGAAGAGCTGGGCATAAAAACTCTGACCTTCTCGGAATACGCTCTCCGGGAGGGCATCATCCTCGATACGGCTGAGCGGAAACACCACGTCAAGGGCTACGAGTACATACTTAACGCCAAACAGCACAGTGTTGACGCGCTCCTCCTGCACTCGGGCTCCGATGCACAGCACGCCCGTAACGTGACAAGGCTCGCGCTGCAGCTCTTCGACCAGACCCGTCACCTGCACCGGATGGATAAGAGGGAGCGCGACCTGCTCGAATACGCCGCGCTTCTTCACGACATCGGGTTGTTCGTTTCCCACGCCCAGCATCACAGGCACACCTATTACCTTATCCGCAATTCCGAGCTCCAGGGGTTTACGGAAAACGAAAAAGAATTGATCGCCCTCGCAGCCCGTTATCACCGCAAGAGCCATCCCAAGCTAAAACACGAGGGGTTCGGCCTTCTCAGCGCGGACGAACGGGGCGTGGTGCTCAAGCTCGCCTCCCTCCTTCGGGTTGCCGACGGCCTGGACCGTTCCCACGCGGGCCGGATCTCCGCCGTAACGTGCAGGATAGGCCGCAAAAAAATAACCTGCGCCCTGAAGTCATCTTCGAGGCAAATAGACATGGACGTCTGGGGAGCCGACCGCAAAAAACAGCTCTTCGAAGAGTTGTTCCGCCGGGAACTCGTATTAAAGTCCCATTATTCCGTTTAAATGTCCATAAAAAAACGGGGCAATAAGGCCTCACGCTTGAAAAAGTAGTATAATCAAGTAAACAGCCCGGGAAAATACGGGATTTAAATAATGAGGAACGAATATGCTTAAAACAATGAAAGTTTTTTTCCTGATAATGTTATCATGCGTTTTTGCCGCTGCAGCGGCCGGCGATGCCGCCTACGCCGGTAAAAAGGTGTTGATAGTCGCGGGGAAAGACAGGTTAAACGATCCCGTAATTTCAAAAGTAAAAGAACTGCTGATCAATGACGGTGTTTCGATCAGGTCAAGCGGCAACAGCGAGCTCAAAGGCGCGCAGGCGGGAGCTTACGACGCGGTGTTTATCGTCAATCCCGTTAAGCGCGGTACGGCCGAGCGAAGCGTCAGGATCTTCGCTGATGAAAACGTCCAAAAGAAGATAGTCCTCTTTAATGCCGTGGGCGGCGGCTACTGGCTGGGTAAAAAAGACGCCTCGGGGAAAGAAAGCGACGAGTCCGGACAAATTGCTGCGTCCCTTACCGAAAAAATAATTAACGTGCTGGCCAGAGGGAAGTAAATCACCGGGAAAGATAAAAAATGAAATTGAAGTGCTTCGGAAATTCGGTGGGCTGTTTGCCACCCGGTTTGGGGCTGATGAAAGGAAAGACGGCTTAACGCTAAACTTTACGGTCATAAGGCAATTTCGATACCGGGCATTTCGAAATTGCCTTTTTCATTTCCTATTTCTTCCGACTCTTCCGAGGTTTTTTGACGGCTGTTTCGAGTTTTCGCGCCCCGGCCCATATCTTTTCCAGATTATATAACTTTCTGGTGGGCCCGCTCATCACGTGCACCACGAGGCCGCCGTAATCGAGCACGGTCCACTGGCTGGAGGCTATGCCTTCACGGTGCCCCGGGAGGAGGCCGTAGGTGTCCCGGAATTCCTTGTATATGCCCGTGGCTATGGCGTTGATCTGGGGGGCGGACTCAGCGGTAGCAATGACGAAATAGTCCGCCACAGTGGTCATGCGCCTTACGTTGAGGATAATGGGATCTTTTGCTTTTTTTGAATCAGCTATCGCGTGAGCTTTTTTTGAAAGTTCCAGGTATTTGATCTTCATAAATTTTAGTACGACTCCTTTGCGTTATTGAGCCGCTGCCTATCAAGCTGGTCCTGGCGGTGGCGTATGTTCTCGACTGCTTCCGCGAGCTGGCTTGAGACCGTGGAGACGAGCAGAAGCTGGTTGCCCGTGAAAGCATTCGGTTTCTTATTGTTCCACAGCAGTATGAAGCCCTGCATCTTTGAATCCTTTATTATGGGCGAGGCCAGCAGGGACACTGCGCCCGACAAGAATTCTTCCTTGAGGGATTCTATGCCTTCCTGTGACGGTATGATGGCCCCTTCCGTCCTCTGCCTGATGAATACCGCGAGCGGGCTCTTGGGCGATATCTCCCCGGCGTTCTCCGGCGCCGCGGCGGGATCGAACTCCTCGTTGTATTCGTTATATATGTAGGCCGCTCCGTCGTCCGCACCGGGTATGGCGAGCAGTATCTCCTCGAGGGTCGCCTTGAGTATATCACTCAGCTTCAGGGCGCTCGCTATGATCTTGCCGGTGTGGTAAATGGTCGCGAGTTCCCGCGACGTGTGCTCAAGCCTGTCCATCGCTACCTGCAGCAGTCCGGAAAGTATGCGGAAGCCCGCCGCCGGTTCTTCGGAAACGAACTTCATGAAGTCTTCGCGGTCTATTTTCCAAAGGGCGGCATCCGTCTTTGCGCTCGCGCCGGCGGTGCGCGGAGAATCCGAAAAAAACGCCATCTCGCCGAACACGCTGCCCGCCCCGAGCACGGCGAGCGTCTTTTCGTGGGAACTGCCGATCTTTTTAGAGATCGTCACTTCACCCGAACTGACTATGAAGAACGAGTCCGCCCGGCGGTCCTGGGCGAAAATCTCCTCGCCCGCTGCGAACTTCGCTTCCCTGAGCCGTTCCGCTATCTTCGCGAGCAGGTTTTCATCGAGCCCGCCGAAAACGAAAACAGACCTTAAAAGGGAAATCTTGTCCATAAATACTCCTTGAAGAAATCATCTGTAATGTCTTAAATAAAGAAACATATATTCGAAATTTGCAATTTGATATTTGCTATGACTACATAGTCCCGCCGCCCCTGCCTCCGGTGCGGATGTAATCGGGGTCATGGGCCTTGGCCGTGGCGTCTTCAACGGTCACGCTGCCTTCCTGCACCAGCGTCAGGAGCGATCGGTCCAGGCTGATCATGCCGAACTTCGAACCCGTCATAATGGCTGAATATATCTGGTGCGATTTACCTTCCCGGATAAGGTTCGATATGGCCGGCGTCACTACCATTACTTCCCTCGCCGCTACGCGCCCGATGCCGTTGGCCTTGGGCAGGAGGATCTGGGAAACGACGCCCCGGAGCGTGGATGAGAGCATCACGCGGACCTGCTGCTGCTGGTGCGGGGGGAAAACGTCTATGATCCTGTCTATGGTCTGCGCGGCGTCGGTGGTGTGCAGGGTCCCGAACACGAGGTGGCCCGTTTCCGCGATGGTCAGCGCCGCGGATATCGTCTCGAGGTCCCTCATTTCGCCGATCAGCACGATGTCCGGATCTTCTCTCAGGGCGGACTTGAGCGCGTTCGGGAAACTTTTCGTCTGCTGCCCTATCTCCCTCTGCCGGACGATGCATTTCTGGCTCTCGTAAACATATTCTATGGGGTCTTCTATGGTGAGGATGTGCTCTTCGCGTTTGTTGTTTATGAGGTTCATCAGGCAGGCGAGCGTCGTTGATTTCCCGGACCCGGTGGGGCCGGTGACAAGAACCAGCCCCCTGGGAAGGTCGGCGAACTGCAATATCACTGGAGAGAGATTGAGCTCTTCGGGCGAAGGAATCTTTGAGGAGATTATCCTCAGGACCGCTTCCACCCCGTTCTTCTGAAGGAAAACGTTTATCCTGAAGCGGGATATGCCGGGCATGGCGAAGGAACAATCGAGTTCCATGGTTTCTTCGAACCTGGTCCTCTGGTCGGTATTAAGGATGGAATATATAAGCCTTTTTGATTCTTCGGCGGTGAGCGCGGGGAATTCGTCCATGGGCCTGACGCTGCCCCTCAGGCGCACGACCGGCGGCCGGCCTATGACCATATGAATATCCGAGGCGCCCCGCTGGACCGCGCTTTTTAAGATCTCAGTCATTTCCATGAATAAACCTCCGGTCAAAACTACAATTTCGAATCTAAATATCGAAATCCAAAAAAATATGATCTATATATTCAGAGATCAGGTTTGTCTAAGTTATTGCAGTAATATTATTGTCATCTCGAATCCGCCTTTGGCGGATGAGATATCTAAGATTTCTACCTTTGTTCGAAATGACACCGGTTAATATTTTGAATCAATAAATTCGTTAGTTCAAAATTGACTTTGCTATTTAATGTTGCAGTCTTCGCCGAGGGTCACGGAAATATCCACGTAGCGTTTATCGTCGTAACGGGTAACCACCTCGCCGCAGGCGATTATGGAAGCGATCCTCTGGGCGGAACGCAGGTCGCCCGTGAGGTCTTTGATCAGGGTCCTCTTCTGCCTCGTGGCATAGCTGCCGTAGTTGACCACGTCGAAGCCCTGGTTGCGCAGTATCCAGGTCACTTTCTCGGCGAGTTTCCCCTTGCTGGACGCGTTCCAGACCTCTATGCGGAGCTTCGGGCCCTGGGTGGGCGCCGCCATGGTGGAACAGAGTATTTTATCGAAGAGACCGGCGCAATTTTCTTCGTCGACCTCCCAGAGGAGGTCTTTGCGCGGCGTGCCCGGCAGCTGGGCGAGGCGGATGTCGTTCATCCTCAGGTCTTTAAGCTCCATGGTGCAGACGAGCATGTCCCAGAACGAAAGGTTGGTCTTGACGTCGGTAAAGATTATGCGGGTTATCTGGGGAAAGCGCGCTATCAGCATCGGGCTGCGGAACTTCGCCAGGGCGGATTTCAGGAACCTCTGCTGGCGGGAAACCCTGCCGAGGTCTCCCGATTTGCCGCGATACCTGACGAACTCGAGCGCCCTCGCGCCGTCCAGGTGGTATTTGCCCGGTTCGAAGTGAATGTGGAGGTTCTGGGCGCCGTCGTCGTAGTTCATCGCTTCCTCTATCTCGATGTCGACGCCGCCTATGAGGTCGATGAACCTCTTAAAGCCGGAGTAATTGATCTGGATGTAGAACGGGATATTAACCCGGCCGCCGAAAAGTTCTTCTACGGCGCGGCAGACCTGCGTGCAGGCGTAGTGGTCATCTTTTTTAATGCGGTAATTGTAGGCGTAAACTTCGTTAATGCGCGATAAGTGAAGCCCTTCCGGCGAGAAGTGCGTGTCGCGGGGCACGGAGACTATGTTGAGGAACCTGTTGTGCGGGTCATAGTCAACGAACACTAGAGTGTCGGAGTGGCGCGCGTAATCTACCCAGTCGGTCCCGATGATGAGCCCGTTGATCGGCTGGCCGCTCCTGACCAGTTTTGCTATAGGGCTTTTGATTGAAAAGAAAATTGAAAAAGCTACTATTATGACGATAATTAGGAGGATCAAACGGTCTTTATTGAGGTTGTTAAGTTTGAACATTGATCGCCTTTACTGACAGTATCAGGGCTTAAGCCGCTCGCCGCTTAAGCCCGCGGGATCATCGAGTTCCAAGCCTCGACGGCGCCCGGGTGCAGCCATTTATTTTTTTTAACCACATAGTAGAGCTTGTTAGCCATAGCCGCGCGGACAGCGGAGTCCAGGTTCGAGTACGCGAGTTTCCTCAGCCGCTTGACTCCAGGGTACCTGCGGTCTAAAGAGACGGAATCCGAAACATAAATGATCTTCGAAAGAACGCTCATATTCTTACCGCCCACGGTATGCTGGGCTATGGCCGAGAGTATATCCCGGTCGGTTATCCCGAATTTTCTCAAGGCTATGTCGGCGCTTATGTTGCCGTGAAGCAGCGAGGGGTTGTATTTTATCACGTCTTTTCCGTAGGGTATCTTCAAGCGGTGTTTCGCTGCGTACCTGACCATTTCTTTTTTGCTGTAGCCCTTGCCCGCGTCGTGGAGAAGCCCCGCGAGCACGGCTTTATTCTCCGGGACGCCGTTCTTGCGTGCGAGCTCCCTGACTATCTTGCAGGTTCCCAGGCTGTGCTTGAAACGGGCGCGGTCGAGATGTATTTTGAGATAGGAGACTATCCCGTCAGTTAAGTCCTTAACCATAGAGCCTGCTTTTTCTCAATACTTTTTCGACCGGCGCCGGAACGAAACCTCTTAAGGATCTCCCTGAGGCGGAGAGCTCCCGCACTTTAGAAGAAGACACGCCGGGCAGCTTTTTCTTGAGCAGTTTTACAGAGCCGCAGTACCGCCCCCCTGTCTTTATGCCCGGCCTTTTGCCGGCTATGAAACGAACTTCCTTGACGAGCCTGCCTATCTCTTTCCAGGTATCGAGTTCAACGAGAGAATCCGTACCTATAATAAAGAAGAGTTCCGAACACGGGTAGAGCTTTTTGAAATGGGCCGCGGTCTGGTACGTGTAGGTCGTGGGTTTTCGCCCGAGTTCGTAGCGGCTGATCGTGAAATCGTTAAACGGTTTTAATGCCGCCTTGAGCATCTTGAGACGGGCCGCGGCGGAACTGAGGTGTTTGACCAGTTTGTGGGGCGGCTGCTTGGCGGGTATGAATATCACCTTGTCCAGGTCAAATTCTTCCCGGGCGGCCCTTGCGAGTTCAATGTGCCCTATGTGCACCGGGTCGAACGAGCCGCCGAATAAACCGATCCTAGAGTTACATTTCATATTTATGAATGAAATTATCCTGCTTAAGTCTATCAAAAAGCCGACTAAAAATCAAATTGAAAATACGGGCGGAATTGAGCTCGGGCGGGGGTAAAAGGATTAAATCTCTTCGAGGTATTTCTTTTCCAGCCAGCCCTTGAGGCCCTCGTTCTTAAGGCCTACGGCCGCCCAATCGTCCTTGCCGCCGAGTACCGCCACCTTGCGCCCTTCCGGCAGGGTGAAACCCACGGAATTTTCAAAACCAGGGCCGTTCCTGACGTCCGCGGGGCCGAGAATTACTATGGCTTCGCGAGAAGAAACTTCCCTGTCATATTTAACGAAGAGCCAGCCCGAAAGGACAAGCACGGCCAGCAAGCAGGCCAGGTTGAAGATCAAGAACCCCTGTTGTTTCGAGAGTGTGTAGAATATAATTCCCAGGACGAGCAGAAAATAAAACACCGAGCACAGGGCTGTAAGTTCGTTGAGCGACAGCTGGTTGTTGAGCGAAGTGAGCAGTATTTCCGGGAAAGGTTCGACGGGTTCTTTGACGAAAGTCCTGAGAAAGTTAAGGTTGAAGCGTATATCGGGGTCGCGCGGCTTGAGCCTCGCCGCCCGTTCGAAACAGGCGACGGCCCTGCCGTAGCGCTGGGTCTTGTAGTAGGCGTCGCCGAGATTGTAGTAAAGGGAAGCGTTAAGCTCTTTTTGCGCGAGCAAGTTCTCGTACACGCCGGCGGCCTTATCGTACTGGCCACGGGCATAGAGGTCGTTGCCCTGGTTGAGCAATAACAGGCTGTCGCCCTTCGCCGCGGCGAACACACTTGCGGAAACCAACAGAAGAAACAGGCCCACGAATATTTTTTTCATCGTTATCTCATTTCCTTTTCAAGTCTGGCGATCGTCTCCCCGGTCAAAGCGAACACTGCTTTCATCATTTCGAGCGTCGCGGTTGTCGGCGCGAAGCGCACGAGGTTGCATTCTTCCAGTATCTCCGAGACTTTATTCACGCTTTCCGGGGGAACTTTCTTGCTGATAAGGATCTCCGCTATGCTGGCCGTGGTAAGGCCGTCGGCCGAAACATTGGACTTGTTGGCTATGAATTCAAGGAGCGCCCTCGAGACCGCGTTGTAATAATCCGCCGCCGGCGCGCCGGCATCAAGCAGGGCCCTGGCTTTTTTCAGGAATTTTTTCGCGGCGGAAGAGGCGCGCAGGCGCCTGGCGAACGCCACGTCGCCCGAGAGCTTTTCCTGCCATCTCACGTAACCGAAGAAGAGGCCCAGGAATAATAAGGGAAAGGCGTTAAGAGCCAGGAACCAGGGTTTATCGAAGAGGTACCCGCCGTAAGATTCCCAGGCCACCGGGGATTTTATATACCGTATGTCGCTCGTCATAACGCTCACCTCGTTTTTTGAAGCGGCGAGAGGCAGGTTAGGCGAACTGCCCTGCGCGGGAGGCTTTACCTCCAGGGGAAGGGGCTCGGTGGCGATGGTGCGGTAAGCTCTTTCTTTCGGGTCGAAGAAAGAGAATTCAACGGGCTTAATGGTCTTGGAGCCGGCCGTGAGAGGCACGATTATCGTTTTGAATTCCTTCGATCCCTTGAGAGCGGCGTCGTCCTTGTTTATGTTGAGGGAACTCGCCGTCTCGTATTTCTTGAAGTCCTGCCAGTCGGGGAGCCCCGGGTCGGGGACGGTCTTGATGTTGCCCGTCCCGGCGATGACGATGGAAAGCGTTACGGGCTCGTTGGCGCGCGAACTTTTTTTATCGAGCGAGCCGGAGATCTTGAACTGCCCGACCGCCCCGGAAAAACCCGCTGGTTTTTTCGACTCCGGCAGCGGCAGGACGTTAACCGAGACCTCGTTCGTGCGCACTACCTGAGTCCTGCCGCCGGAAAAGAAACTCGCGAAGAAATCGTCGCTCGCGGGGTCGTTCTGGCTGAAATCCTGCACGCTGCACTGGAGTGAGGCGGCGCCGAGGTTGAACCTGCCGGGTTTGGTCGGGAAAAGCAGGGTCTTGACCTCGGTCACCATGTACTGGGCCCCGTTGACGTTGCTGTAATAATTCTTCGGGGCGGTGTCTTCCGTCCAGAACCCGGTGAAATTAGCCGGGGAATACTGGGGGTTGGCAAGCAGCCTTATCCGCCTGAAAAATTTAAACGTGTAGACGACCTGCTCGTTGACGTAGGCCGTGCCCTTGTCGACCTCGGCCGTGATAAAAAGATTTTTAGCCGTTGAAGCGGGAGCGCCGGCCGCCGCCTGGGCCTGTTTCGGCGCCCTGCCCGCGGGCAGGATCTCGATCTGCAGCGGCTCTGTCTGGTAGGTCTTTCCCTCGTACTGCAGGGTTATAGGCCGGATGGAGTATTTGCCGACGTTCTTGGGCACCAGGGTGTACCGGAATATGAGCGAGCTCGACATCTGGCCGTTCGTTATGGACAAGCTCTGCGAACGGCCGGAGGAGTAAACGGTGAAATTCGACATATCGGGCAGGACCGGGTTCGGCAAGTTAGACACATTGCCCGAGAGGGTGAGCTCCAGCACTATCTGCTCGTCCAGCGCCGCGACGTTCTTATCTATCGACGCGGATATGGCGATATTGTCGGCAAAACCGGCCCGCGCGCTTAGTATGAGCAATAATAACGTAAAAAAAAGCTTTTTCATTGTTTAAATCTACAAAATATTCGATACCGAATCAAGCAGTAATTCTTTATATTTGATATTTAACGTTTGATATTTCATTTCGCTTTTAAATTTACCAGTCCTCGTCCGTTTTAGGCATTTCCGGGGACTTCATTTTCCTTTTGTCGGCAGAATTCCTTTCCTGGTCGTTGTAATACTGCAGTATTCTCTGGGCGTCCTCTTTGGACATAGTGTTTTTCTTGTCTTTTTTATCCTTGTCGCTTTCCTTCCCTGCCGCGGCGTTCTGCTTATCCCGGTCCTTGTCTTTGTTCTTGCCGTTCTTGTCGTCGCTGCCGCCCTTGCCCGGCTTGGGCTGGTTCTTGTGGTTGAGTAGGAACTCGATGTTGTATTTAGCGTCCATGTCCTTGGGATTCAAGTCCAGGCATTTCTTGTAATAATTCAAGGCCTCATCGTATTTCTGCCGGGAGAAGGCGTTGTTGCCTAAATTGTAGTAAGCCTTGCTGCGCAGGAGCTTGTCCTTTGAATTGAGAACTTTCGAGTATTCGTTGTTCGAGTCGTCATAAGCTCCCATCTTGTAGTACGCGTCGCCCATATTGAAGTGTATGACCGGATCATCGGGCGCGGAGATCTGGGCTTCCCTGTATTTATCGAGGGATTTGTCGTACTCGCTCTGCTTGTACATGTTATTGCCGGAACTGACTTTACCGTAGGCCGAAGCCCAGAGATTCTGCGTAAAGATCAGCGCCAATAACGATAAGAGAATATATTTTCTCATAATTTAATCCAGGGCGTCTCTCTTTTTTGTTTCCGGTATGAAATATTCGATCAGCAACAACAGCAGGCCCAGGAAAAGGAAATACTGGTAGCGGTCTTCCAACTGTCTGTTGAGGCGCGAGGAGGTTTTTCTTTTCTCGAGCCCGCTCAGGGCGTCCACGAGCCTCGTCACGTCAACGCTCCCGCCGTCGGCCCTGAAATACTCGCCCCCGGTCTGGGCGGCGATCTGCGACAGGAGCGCCTCGTCCATCTTCGACATCACTACTTCGCCTTTCTTGTTCTTCTTGTAGCCCTCGAACTTGCCGTTCGCGTCTTTCAAGGGTATCGGTTCGCCGTTCGGGTTGCCGAAACCTATGGTATATATCTTCACGCCCTGGCTCCGGGCGAGCGCCGCGGCCCCGAGCGGGTCGGAATCGTGGTCCTCGCCATCGGTGATGAGGACTATGGCCTTGGTTCCGGGCGCCGAGTTAGAAAGCCCCTTGAGGCCGAGGCGTACCGCGCCGCCTATGGACGTTCCGGGCAGGGGGATGAGGTTCGTGTCCATTATCTCGAGGAAAAGGTTCGCGCTCGCTATATCGAGCGTCAGCGGGCACTGCCAGAAAGCCGTCCCGGCGAAAGCGATTATGCCGACCCTGTTGCCGCCGAGCTGGTTTATGAGGAGCGAAAGCAGGCTCTTGGCCTTTTCGAGGCGGTTGGGTTTCAAGTCCTCCGCGAGCATGCTCTTTGAAACGTCTACCGCGAGCACCACGTCGGAAGCTTTTTGCTTTACTTCGACAAGCTTGGAGCCGAACTGCGGCCTCGCGAGCGATAGTATGATGAAAAACAAGGCGAGGATCAGCAGCGCCGCTTTGAGTTTCTGCAGGAGCGGGTTCGCGGAGGATATTTTACCAAGGAGCCTGCTTCCTGAAAGAGAAAACAGCGCCTTTCTCTTCGCCGCGAAAGCGAAAAGGTATATAACCGCCAGCACCGGCACGGCGGCAAGAAAGAATAAGATGTGAGGGTTCGCGAAATTCATATTTTAACCACGTTGTAAGCGGTAAGTAACAGCGGACTAGGGCTTAAAACTTACAGCTTAAAGCTTATGGCTGCCGTAATCACGGCAGTTTCCTCAGCCAGAAACCGGACAGGAACAGCTCGAGAGCCAGCAAAATAAGCGCCGGCCAAAGAAAAAACATGAAATGTTCCACGTAACTGGTGTATTTCAGCGACTTTATCTCCGTCTTTTCCATCTCGTTGATAGTCTTGAGTATGTTTTCCAGTGAGGCGGTGTCCGTCGCCCTGAAATATTTGCCGCCCGTGGCTTCGGCGATCTTCAGGAGGGTGTCCTCGTCGAGTTCCTGCTCGGGGATCTTTACGTATCTCTTGCCGAACATGTCTTCAACGGGATAGAGGGCGCCTCCGGGCGCGCCGGTGCCGATGGTGTAGATCCTGATGCCGAGCGCTGCCGCCGCCTGGGCCGCGGTCAGGGGGTCTATCTCTCCGGCGTTGTTGCGCCCGTCGGTAAGCAGTATCATTATTTTGCTCTTCCCCGGGCTGCCCTTCAGGCGGTTAGTGGCGGTCGCGATGGCGGAACCTATGGCCGTACCGTCAACGCCCGTCATGTTGATCTCGGTCTGGTCTATAAAATCCATCACCGCTTCGTGATCCACGGTCAGGGGGCACTGGGTGAAGCTGAGGCCGGAGAAAACGACAACGCCGATGCGATCGTACTTTCTTCCCTTGACGAACTGCTTGGCGACCCTCTTTGCCGCCTCCATCCGGTTGGCCGGCCTGAAATCTATGGCCTGCATGCTTGAGGATGTGTCGAGCACCATCATTATGTCGATACCCTGGTTATAGATCTCTTCCGTGTTCTGCCCGGACTGCGGGCGCGCTATCGCGATAAAGAGAAGGATTATAGCGCAAAACCTGAGCACTTTCGGAACGAAGCCGAGCTTTACCCTGGGCGAGGGGTTAATACCTTCGAACGAAGCCGCCGCCGGGAACGTCAAAACAGCCCGCTTTTTCCGCCCGCGGTATTTTTCCTCGAAGAATACCCCGACAGCCGCTATTATAAGTATGACAAGATAAATCTGGTCGGCGAATCTCATAAATTTATGCTTTCAGTGGTCAGCTGTAACGGCGGTCATTATTCTATAATTAGTTTAGCTTTCTCAAAGTCTTCCCGGGCTGTTTTCGGGTCCGGCTTGTATTTGGCGAATTTAACGAGGTCGCATTCCTCAAAAAAATCTTTCATCGCCACGAGCGCCTTTTTGTCCGGCACGTTCTGCCTCAGTTCCTGGTATATTTCGCCGGTAGTTTTATCGAGCGTGTCTATGGAATAGACCGCGCCCAGGTACCTGCGCACTATATCCGAGAGCGCCGTATAGAACTCCTTTAGTTTACCTTCTTCGATAAGGCCCGAGCCGCCGAGCTTTTCGAGTTCGTCGAGCGCGACGCGGTAAGGCGGTATAGCGGGTTCCGCGCTTTCCCGCGGGAGCCCAGGCAGGTTCTTTTGAAACTTCCGATACCAGAACCACGCTCCTGCGCCAAGGCCAACTGCGGCCAGGGACCCTAAGATATAGACGCCGGCAGGAACCCTCAGGTAAAGCGGGGCCTTGATATCTTTCAGGGCCGGCGCGCTTCTGTCCAGGCTCAGGATGCTGTCAATGTAAATTTCGGCGCTGGAAGTTCTGACCGTAACAGGCGAGTTACCGCTGTTGGTGAATTGGAAGGATATCTCGGGTATGATCACGTCTCCGGTAGTGAAGGCGGCGAGGGTGTAGTTAAGATAGCTGTAGAGCTTGTCCTTTTTTTCCTGAAAAACCTTGAACTCCTTTACTTCCCACGGGCCGAGCTCGTCCTGTTTCTCCGGGATAGTCAGCTTGTAATCCGGCGGGCAGGCGAGGGTCACCGTATAATTTACCGGGTCGCCGACCGTCGCGCGGTATTTGTCGAATTGAGCGCTGACGGAAACGCCTTCATCCGCGGCGAGAACAGCGCCGGAGACCGTAAATATAAGTGAAATTGCCAGTGACGATAATATTTTGCGCATTTTCGAATTTAGGACCGGGTGAATATTCTTTTTTCCCGGCGTTTAAAAAATTGTATCAGCGGCAGGATATACGACGTGCCCGCGGTGACCGAAATGGAATCGACGTTGGCCTTGATAAAGAGTTTCTGCAGGTCCCGTGCCCGGCCCGCGCGCCGCTTATAATACTCGTCCATAAAGAAATGGTCTGACGTGTCGATATCCATCCGCCTGCCCGTTTCCGGATCTTCGATAACTATGATGCCCGCGTCCGGTATACTGTTTTCAGCCGGGTCCTGGAATTTTACGGCTATCAAGTCGTGCTTATTGCTCGTGACCCTGAGCGCCGGCTCGAAATTCTTGTCCTCGAAGTCGGAGAGCAGGAATACCACGGCTTTTCTTCTCCAGAGCTCGTTTAGGTATTGCAGCGCGAGAGTGAGGTTGGTCCCTCTGCCTTCCGGTTTGAAATAAAGGGCTTCCCGGATGAGCCGCAGGATGTGGTTCCTTCCCTTCTTGGGCCTGATCACTTTCTCTATGCGGTCGGTGAATATTATCATTCCCACCCGGTCGTTGTTCCTGATGGCGGAGAAGGCGATGATGGAAGCGAACTCCGCGGTCAGCTCGGACTTGAACTTATCCTTGGTCCCGAACTTCTGCGAGGCGGATGCGTCCACTAGCAGCATCACGGTCAGCTCGCGCTCCTCGACGAACTTTTTAACGAAAGGCCTGCCATAGCGGGCCGTTACGTTCCAGTCTATGGAACGTATGTCGTCTCCCGGAGCGTATTCCCTGACCTCCGAGAACTCCATCCCCCGGCCCTTGAAGACGCTCGAGTATTGCCCGGCGAATATCTCGTTGACGAGCTTGCCCGAGCGTATCTCGATCTTCCGTATCTGTGATAATATCTCTTTTGGGATCATATAATGCAGTTATAAGTTGTAAGTTTTAAGTTGTAAGAATTCTTACCGCATATCGCTTACCGCTTGGTATCAAGGAACTTCCACCCCGTCGAATATCTGTTTTATAATGTCTTCCGACGTCATCTCCTCGGCCTCGGCTTCGTAGGAAAGCAGGACCCTGTGCCTCAGGACGTCCGTGCCTATAAGCTTTACGTCTTCGGGCGTAACGTAGCCGCGCCCCTGGAGGAAGGCATAGGCTTTTGAAGCGAGCGTGAGATATATCGTGGCGCGCGGAGAAGCGCCGTAGGCTATGAGAGGCTTGAGATCCTTTAGATTATAGTTCTCGGGTTCCCGGGTGGCGAAGACTATGTCGACTATGTAATTCTTCACTTTCTCGTCAACGTAGATCTCCTTGACCGTTTCTTTCGCGTTCTTGATGTCTTCGGGAGTTATGACCGGGTTTACCTTTACTGTCTCGCCGGAGGTCATTCTTTCGAGTATCTGCTTTTCTTCCTGTTTGCTCGGGTAGGTTATCTTGAGCTTCAGCATAAAACGGTCTACCTGCGCCTCCGGGAGGGGGTAAGTGCCTTCCTGTTCGATGGGGTTCTGCGTCGCGAGCACCAGAAAAGGCTCCGGGAGCGGATAGGTAGTGTCGCCTATGGTAACCTGGCCTTCCTGCATTGCCTCGAGGAGAGCGCTCTGGACCTTCGCCGGGGCGCGGTTTATTTCGTCGGCAAGCACGAGGTTGGCGAAGACCGGGCCCTTCTTCACGGAGAATTTAGCTTCCTGGGGGTTGTAGATCAGGGTACCGATGATGTCCGCGGGCAGGAGGTCCGGGGTGAACTGTAGCCTCTGGAATTTCGTGCGGATCGCGGAGGAGAGCGTTTTTACGGCGAGCGTCTTTGCCAGGCCCGGCACGCCTTCGATGAGGATGTGGCCGTTGGCGAGCAGGCCTATCATCATCCGTTCGATGATGTAGTTCTGCCCGACGATGACCCGGCCTATCTCGTTGGTAAGCTGGACCACAAAAGCGCTGTCTTTTTTGACTTTTTCGTTGATCTGCTTGATGTCGATCGATTCAACCATACCGCCTCCTTGAAATATTTTATTTTTCTAGACTAACGGGTTAAAAAAAGGTTTACAGCGGGAAAGTGCGCTATTTAACCTGGGATCCGCGCGGTTAACAAGGCCTTGAGCCCCCAGAGGCCTAAGAGTATGAATATCAGCGCGGATAAAAACCTTATCAAATGCTGCGGTATATATTTTTTCAGGAGCCCGCCCGCCGCGATGCCCGCGACGTCGCCCGCGAACATACCCAGGACCGCTCCGGAGAAGACACCGGTAAAACTCTTATATTCAACCGAGAGGCTTATGGCCGCGAGCTGTGTCTTGTCGCCGAATTCCGCGAGAAAGAACGCGAGCGCTACCGCGGCTACGGGGCCGAGCCCCGTTCCCCGGGGCTTTACTTCTGTTCCGGGCGCTTCTTTTTTGAGCGACAGCGCTCCGAAAATGATGAAAGACAGGGACGCGGCCAGGGAGACGGCTTTAAAGGGCACCACGGCGCAGAGGAATTTACCCATACCCACGGCGGCCGCGTTCAGGAGCAGGGTCGCAAGGAATACTCCGGCCAGTACCTGGGCCATCTTGTATCTCGCGCAAAATGCCAGGGCCAGCAGCTGGGTCTTGTCGCCCATCTCCGCGAAAAATATCATCAGGAACGAAGCGGCGAAAGACTCCATCGACAAAACCCTTTGCGCATTTATTTAGACAGCGCGGCTTATTGAAAAGTTCCAAAGAGCGCGAGCGAAAACACGCTCTACTCGCGCACTTCGCCGTTGCCATGTATCTTGTATTTAGTGGTAGTCAGTTCTTTCAAACCCATCGTGCCGCGGGAGTGGAGCTTCTGGGTGGATATGCCTATCTCCGAGCCGAAGCCGAAAACGCCGCCGTCGTGCAGGCGGGTCGAGGCGTTGTGGAAAACGGCCGCCGCGTCCACCTCGCTCAGGAACTTCTCCGCGGCCGCGGCATCCCCCGTGACGATCGCTTCGGAGTGCCCCGAGCCGTGCTTGCTTATGTGGTTGATGGCTTCGTCTATAGAGGCCACGATCTTGATCGAGACTATCATCGCCAGGTGCTCGGTAGACCAGTCCTTGTCTACCGCTAATAGCACGCCGTCGAATATCTTTTTGACCTGCGGGTCGCCGCGCATCTCGACGCCGGCCTTCTGGTAATCCGAGCAGATAAGCGGCAGGAATTTTTCCGCGACGTCCTTATGCACGAGCAGGGTTTCCATAGCGTTGCATACCCCCGGGCGCTGGCACTTGGCGTTGAAGGCGATCTTACGGGCCATCTCGAGGTCGGCGGCCTTGTCGACGTAAGTGTGGCACAGGCCCCCGCCGTGGGAAAGCACCGGAACGGTCGCGTGCTCGCGGACGAAACGGATCATCTCTTCTCCGCCGCGCGGTATTACCAGGTCTATTAGCTGGTCGAGCTTGATCATTTCAAGAATGGCCTTGCGGTCGGTAGTCTCGACGAACTGTATGGCGCCCTCCGGTAGGCCTGCGGCATAAGCCGCGGGCGCTATGGTTTTAACGAGCAGGTGGTTGGAGTTTATCGCTTCCGAGCCGCCCCTGAGCAGTACCGCGTTGCCCGCCTTGAGGCAGAGCCCGGCGGCGTCAACGGTAACGTTCGGCCGCGATTCGTAGATCATCGCTACCACGCCGAGAGGCACGCGCACCTTTTGTATATGGATGCCCGCCGGCGGTATCCAGTCCGCTATCACCTCGCCCACCGGGTCTGGAAGAGCGGCGATATCTTTAAGGGAACGAGCCATTTCCTGGATCCTGGCCTCGTTCAAAGTCAGCCTGTCCACGAGGGCTTCGGCGAGCCCGGATTCTTTCGCGGCCTCGACGTCTATCTCGTTGTGGAAAAGAATGTCGTCCTTGCTTTTAACGAGCGCTTCCGCCATGGCAAGGATTATCTTGTTCTTTGTCTGCGTGGGGAGCAGCGCGAGCTTCCTCGCGGCGAGTTTCGCTTTCATCGCCTGCGTGACGACCGTCTGCTTGATCTCTTTTTCATCCATTATCATACCCTCATATACAAATTAACGAAAGCAATATTGGAATTCTATTTTCCTTTGATCCAGTTCAAGAGACCGCCCGCGAAAAGTATGTCTTTTTGCCTCGGCGTGAGATCGTAGGCGAGGACGGTCTCCTCCCTGCCCAGCCGGTTCTTGTTGCTTATCACGGCGTTGATCTTTCCCTTGCCCGGGTTGATGTTGCCCGTTACGGACGGTATCTCGAAGACCGAGCCCTGCGTTATGTAGTCGTAATCCCCCGCGTTGACGAAAGTGAGGGGCAGTATGCCGAAATTTATCAGGTTCGCGAGGTGTATCCTGGCGAAAGATTTCGCTATCACCGCCCGGACGCCCAGGTATTTAGGGGCGAGCGCCGCGTGCTCACGGGACGAGCCCTGCCCGTAGTTCTCGCCCGCCACTATCACCCCGGACTCGGCTTCCCTGGCGCGTTTCGCGAAATCCTTGTCCACCGCCGCGAAAGTGTATTCCGAAATGGCCGGCAGGTTCGAGCGCAGGGGCAGTATTTTCGAGCCGGCGGGAAGAATGTGGTCCGTCGAAACGTTGTCTCCGAGCTTGATGAGCACCTGCGCGTGAATGCTCTTTTCCAGCGGAGGGAATTCGGAAAGCGGCTTTATGTTAGGCCCGCGTATTATCTCGGCTTTCGAAGGGTCTTTAGGCGGCATTATAAAAAGTTTGTCGGCGTTTACGAACTTTTCGGGTAGAGCTATCCTGGGGAAAGTCTTGAAGGTTTTTCTCGGATCTGTTATCTCGCCCGTGAGAGCGGCGGCCAGGGCGACTTCCGGGGAACAGAGATAGACTTTCGCGTCTTTCGTGCCGGAGCGGCCCTCGAAATTACGGTTGAACGTCCTCAGCGATACAGCGCCCGAGGACGGCGCCTGGCCCATACCTATGCACGGGCCGCAGGCGCATTCAAGCACTCTCGCGCCGCTCAAAATGATGTCCGATAACGCGCCGGAATCGGCGAGCATGGCCATCACCTGCCTCGAGCCCGGCGATATCACGAGGCTGACTTCGGGATGGACCTTTTTGCCTTTAAGAACGTTCGCCACCAGCAGCATATCCTTCAGGGAGGAGTTCGTGCAGGAGCCTATGGCTACCTGCTGGACTTTCGTCCCGGAAACCTCGGTTACCTTCTTGACGTTGTCCGGGCTGTGCGGCAGCGCTATCAGGGGCTCGAGCTCCGAAAGGTCTATGCGCAGCTCCTCATCGTAGGCGGCTTTCGGATCTGCCAGCAGCTCCCTGAAATCTTTCGCGCGGCCCTGCGCGGCAAGGAATTCCCTGGTCACGTCGTCCGACGGGAAAATAGTGGTCGTCGCGCCGAGCTCGGTGCCCATATTGGTTATGGTGGCGCGCTCGGGCACTGAAAGCGTTTTGACACCCGCGCCGGAGAATTCGAATATCTTACCGCGGCCGCCTTTGACGGAAAGCCGCCGCAGCAGCTCGAGTATTATGTCTTTCGCGCTCACCCAGGCCTTGAGTTTTCCCGTCAGCTCGACCCTCACGACCTTGGGCATAGTGATGAAGAAAGGTTCTCCGGCCATAGCGCAGGCGACGTCGAGCCCGCCCGCGCCGAACGCGAGCATTCCCAGGCCGCCGCCCGTAGGCGTGTGTGAATCGGAGCCGATAAGGGTCTTGCCCGGCGCGCCGAAGCGCTCGAGGTGCAGCTGGTGGCAGATGCCGTTGCCCGCGGGGGAGAAGATCACGCCGTATTTCGCCGCGGCCGACTGCAGGTAGCGGTGGTCGTCGGCGTTCTCAAAGCCGTTCTGCAGGGTGTTGTGGTCCACGTAGCTTACCGAAAGCTCGGTCTTTACCTTCGGGACGCCCATCGCCTCGAACTGGAGAAAAGCCATTGTGCCCGTAGCGTCCTGAGTCAGGGTCTGGTCGATCTTCAGGCCCACTTCTTCGCCCGGGTTCATCTTGCCCGAGACGAGGTGCGCCGAAATAATTTGTTTTGTTATGTTCATTATGGTTCCTTTAAGGTCTGGATCCCCGATACTTAATTTCGTGGATGACAACAGCTCTTGCCAGAGCATTATTTATAAGCCTGTTGTCATTTTACCAAATTTCCCTTGTCGAAACAATAACCGTAATACTTTGAAATAAATAAAAAAAGAGCCGTCAGCAGGCTCTCAAATACGACCGGGATATTTATCGGGCCGGTTACAGCTTCAGGGTGAGGGAAATGCGGTGGGTGGCGTCAAAGCCGTTCGTGGTCACGTAAGCGTAATCGATGCGCACAACGTTGTGGGTCCAGTCTTTGCTGGAGGCTTCTTTCCACCAGCCTTCATTATCGTTCTCGCTCGTGAAGGATACCGGCGTGAGAATGCCTACTCCCATGGTGAACCCGGCGGCGGAAGAAGTGTTGTAGCCCGCGCGGATGGTGAAACTGTCGCTTACCGAATATTCGGTGCCGAAGTGCATGCTGGTATCGGCGTCGACGGGCTTTTCGCCGTCCACGGCCACCAGGAACTTCCTGGAGAGACTATACGCGAAACCGGCCCTCACGTCCATCGGCAGATCATTCTGGACCGAAAGGGCCAGGTCCTTTATGTCTGTCTTGAATTTTGAGCCCATATTCTGGCCGCAGAGGCCGAAATTAAGGTTGGGAGAAAGCTTGATAAGCACGCCCGCGTCAAAAGCCACGCCGGAACCCTTGTCGTCGCCGAGGTTCTGCTGAACGTTCTTGGCCATTATTCCAATGGAAGCTCCGGGGGCCGCGCAGATGGCAAGACCGGCTCCTATCACGAGGCCGTTGGGGCTTATGCTGCCGGCGCTGTTGCCCAGGTTGTCCCTGGCGTCGACCGTGCCCAGCGAAACATAAGTGGCGTTGACAAGTATGGAGCTTCTTCTCCTGGCTCCGAAAGGCACGGCGAGAGCCGCGTAAGTAGCCGATATATCTTCTATGAAGCTGTTATAGGAAGCCGTGAACTGCGGGGCTCCCAGCATTACCGGTCCCGCGGGGTTCCACCAGGTGCTTTCCACGTCTCCGCTGACCGCGGAAAAGGCTCCGCCCATCCCCTGAGCCCGCGCTCCCTGGGGCATCCTTAAAAATACAGCCGTGGCCGTGCCGTTCTGGTCGCTCGCGAAAAGGCCGAGCGGCGCCGCCGAAAGGATAAGTCCTATAGATAATAGAGCCGCGCAGAGTTTCTTCATTGTATGATTATGATCTTCTGGAACTTGGGCGTCGTCGAGACCGCGCTGGTCGAAAGACGGTAAAGGTAAACTCCGGTCGCGAGCTTGTTGCCCGCCTGGTTGACGAGATTCCAGGTTTTTGTCTGGGCTCCCGGCTGGGAGGCTAACCAGCTTTCCTGGTACATCAGCTCGCCGAGGATATTATAGACTTCCAGTTTTATCGTCGCGGGGTTGTTGACTGTATAGGCGAAGGTCGCGAAGGCTACTCCCTTGACTGGGTTCGGATAGGCGAAAGTCGATTGAGCGAAAGCCGACGCGACCCCGGAAGCGGAAATATTGACGGTAAAATTATAAATGACGTCCGAGGCGGTATTGCCGACCTTGTCCCTCGGCCTGATGCGTACGGTATACGTGCCGTTCGCCGATTGCTGGGAGAAAGCCAATATTACCGTATCAGTGCCGTTATTCGACGTCGTTACGGAGATAATATTTGTAGTGGGCCCCGTGAGCGTGACCATTGAACCGGTTAAGTCGACACCGGAACCGCCGACGTCTACCATTGACACGGAAAGAGTGGCGAACGGCTGTGTCAGGACGGCGCCGCCCGAAAGAGCCATATTCGTGCCGCCGGCGGAAATCCCCGTAACGTTCGGCGGGGTCGCGTCCGTGCTCACCTGGGCAGCGGTGCGGTCTATGGTGATGTTCCCGACAATGATGCCGTCGTTGCCGGAATTATCTATGGCGTGATTGCCCGAATCATCGGTTCCCGATATCGCGAAAACATAGTTGTTATTCGCAAGGGCGGTGCCGGTCTCGTCAAAACCGTTCCAGGTCTCGTCCAGGGGGCCGGCGGTCCTGGCGAAGACAAAAACTTTTTTGAGGTTCGCGGCTACCGTTGGCACCGGGTCGCCGGCAACGTAAGTATATGTGGACGCGCCGTTCAAATAAGGCATTGACCCGGCCGCGGCGGCCATAAAAAAATTAGTTCCAGGAGCGCAAATAATGATCTTTACCGTTGCGCCGCCGGCCTGTGAGTTCGCGCCCGCGAGGGTATACTTTATGTGGGCAAGAGGGGTCGTGTCGGTTATACCTGTCGAGGCAATGTCGACGATACGCAGGACGTCGAACGAGATGGTGCCTCTTACGGTTACAGCGTGGTCGGTCGAGTAGTCGTAGGCGTCAAAAGTATAGGCATAAATGTCGTTCGGAACTATAAGGCCCGCGCTGTTCCTGCCGTCCCAGCTTTCAACCTCAACCAGTTTATTCCAGTCGGCGGGGTCGTCGCTCATATCGCCGTCAACCCTTGCCACGGAGCTTACCACGACTTTTAAAAGGGTATCGTCGCTAGGGTTCGAGGTGCCGTTCTGGTTGAATATTTTCCAGGTGGAGAACGCAGCATCGCTCAAGAAATAATTAAAATAAAAAGGAGGCCCGTAGTGCGGCTGGTTCTTTCCGACCACCTGATAAACAAGCCCCGCCCCGAAATTGATGTGCACCACTTTGACAAAAGTGCCGTAGGTCTCTATTCCTCCGGGATTCGGTGAATTGCTCGAATCGACAGGGGTCGCGGTAAGTATATAACCGCCGTTGTGTTTATTCCCTCTGTCAGTAAAAACGGTGCCGTCCCAGATAAATGTGGCTGTTGCAGAAAAGGAAAAAGAGCTTAGAGGAACGTTAAAATTTACATCAAGTTGTGGAGTTATTACAAAAACAGATTTAGATCCGTTTGATGTCTGTATGTCAACATTAACTTTAGCTGGAGGAAGTATCGGGTCATTGAATTGTCCTCTAACGTTTATTGTATATTTGATAGTGTCCGTGTCAAAGTAAAGTATGTTATCGTTTGCTGGGTTTCCACTGGAAACAGAAGATGTAATTCCGCCAGGGGGAATTACAATCTTTTCAGCTAAGCAAAATACTTGCAATTCATTTGAAGAAAGAAGCTGTCCACCTGGGTTGCCTGTCCCATCGTCCACACCGATCATAACGTAGTATTCCTGGTTGCTAATTCCGTTTACCCATACTGTATTCTGCTCAACATTTTGTATGCCATTATACTGGCTTGAAATCTGGGTTACATTCGAGTTAGCGAGTAGTCCTGCATAAGTAGGAGAGGTTATGTATGTCGTGGAAATAAATATCACATATGTAGATGGAGTAACAGTATTGTTAAGAGTATTCCAGAAAAAAACAAGAGGTCCCGAATAATTTTTTACAGTATCAAATTGTGGGGGGACGAGAGCCGAGAAAGCGATGGCAGGTAATAATGCTAGGAAAACAAAAGTAAACAGGTGTCTACAAAATTTTCCCATAAGTAACACTAATATAATAAAACATTGTTCAAATGTCAAGGTCTTTTCATATTAGCTCCGGGAAATAACTATTTGATTATCAATAGCCTGCATTTATCTTTTTCTTCTTTATTTTGGTATTTCTTGTCAATGATGCAGGGGTAGGTGCCGTTATACATTATCTGCCCGCAATCGTCTTTCCCGTCATAAGCCACCTGGTTGGTCCCCTTGTGAAGGTTGTCAAAGGCCATACGGCGGCACATATTACCGTACTCGGAGTAAACGCTGACCTCGGCAAAACCATCTTCCGCCATCGTGAAAACAATATTGGTTGATTCGTTCCGCGCCGGGTTAAAGGGGTTGGGGTAGTTAAAGGCTTTTGCGGGCTGAGCGATGGTGCTGAATGAATATTCTGGGCTTTCAGAAACCGCGCCGTACTGGTTTTCAGCCCGGACCTTCCAAACAAAAACCTTGTTCGCCTCCAATGAATTTATTGTGTAACTCGTATTTTTCCCTGTATAAACCGCATTTAGAGAGCTGTTACTCTTCCCGTTTTTTAGAATACTGGCAGGCGACTGACTGTTTTGAGGGTTGCTGAGGTACAATGTATATGTCAGCTCGTCATTATTTGTATTTTCACAGGACCAGCATAAATAAACCTGTCCAGAAACAACGCTGGCCCCGTCTTTTATCCCCTGCGGCGTGCTCTGGGGAACGCCGGGTATCGGCGCGCTGACCTGAAAACTGCCGGTGAAGATCCCGTTTTGAGACATATCGAAAGAGTCGTAACCTATTATGTTGTATGAATAGTTCCCGGCTTTATTGATCGGGGTCGTTCCCGAGTATATTGCTCCGCTATTATAACTGCCCAATAAATAACTTAAACCCAGGGTTTGAACCGTAGAACCTTCTTTTAAGATATAAACCATAGGATAATTCATTTTCGGCGGGTCATTGTCGGGGTCCGAATATTTTATTCTGAAAGTAATATTCTGGTTAACCGCGGCGACAGCAGGTTCTGCCGCTCCGGAAACATAACCCGCTTCTCCCGTGCAGTTAAAGGACGGAGCTCTGTTCAGGCGGAAAAAATTCAAGCCGCCGGTATCGGCAGCTATGCCGCTCAGGGTGTAAGACGACGGGCTGAACAGGTAAGTTGGATGAGTCAGGGAAACGGAATAGGTCTCAGTCGTTATATAGAAATGAAAATTGCCGTTCGTTTCGCTCCAGTAAGCGCCAGAATGGGTCCCCGAAAGCGTTGCCTGGATCCCGGAAATACCGGCTCCCCTGGGATCGGTAATATTTCCCGATACCATTTTTTCATCGCTCATCTTCAAAAATTGAACCGTAACGTCGGCAGTTAACGGGTTTTCGGTAATGTACGGGTTATCAAAATAGCAGGCAGTTGAAGAAGCGGGAAAAACAGTGTAAACAGCGGAAGTCTCCAAAAATGTGAACAAGAAAACGCCGTTGGAATCCGTAAAACAGGTTGATGTTGAAGAACTATACAGGTTGATTTTATTGTTGACGATGGGTTCGCCGAAATAAGATGTTATTTTACCCGAAATGCAGGCTTGCACGTCCGGGCCGCTGCTGCTGTTCGCGGGGGCGCCGGTTGCGGTAGCGCCAAGCCGGTCTTTGGCCTCGAAAAAATACGAATAGTTATTTCCCGGGCTAAGCGCCGCATCGCAATAATACAGTTTTCCATCCGTATAATCGGCGTCGCTCGCGTCCGCTTCGGCCATCACGAACGGGCTGCCGCTGATCTCGGCGTCGTTCTTTTTTATGTGAACTTTAGGGTAACCGAGCGCCGGCCCGTCATTTTCGGAATCCGTGTATTTTACCCGGTACACGTAGGTGCTGCTGCTTAAGCTTAAGGCCGGGTATATGCCGCCGGTCGTATACCATTGCTCGCCGGTCCATCCCAACACGGGATTTCCGCCGTTGCTGGTAAAATTTATTGACTGGTCTCCGTTAAGATCGGCATAAAGTTTGGAAGCCGGTGTAAATAAGATCAAACCGGCAGACGAGCTTGAACTCGCGGACAAAGCCCAGTCGTTGGCATAGGTGCAGATGAGCTCATAATGGCCTGACCCATCGGTTACGCAGGTTCTCGTGGTCGGCCCAACAGCCCTTACGGTCGCGTTCGGGAACGGCGTTCCTCCGTCAGGGTAATACACGTATCCTGATATTTTGAAACCGGCATCCGGACCGGCGCCATTGACAGTCGTGGTTGAAAGAAGCCCCCAACAGTCAAGGGCCTGGAAATTATAGGAATAATAAGAGCAGGGGCTTAACAGAGCGCCTGTAGAATAGATCACCCCTGAGATATAGTCTGCGCCGCCTTCCGGATTCATACTTATCGTTTGAACGGTTGTGCCGCCTTTTAGTATGCATACTTTAGGAAAACCCGCGGTAGGCGAGTTATTCTCAACGTCTTTATATTTGATCCTGAAATTATAAATCGTTGAATTTGACCCTGACGTCAGGTCAACCGCCTTGTTCGTGTAGTCAGCTTCACCGGTCCATTCTAGGGTAGGACTGCTGTCTATCAAAGTGAAATCCTGGTTTGCAAAGGGGCTGTTCTGTAATGAATAACTTCTGGCCGAAGGTGTAAAAGAGTAATAAGCGTAACTTGACGGCGCAATGGAATAATTATTGCCCGCCGTGAGGTTCAAGAACTCGTAATATCCGTTCGAGCTCGTTATGTAATTACCGCTCGCGTCACCTGACAAAGTAACGGTTACGCTGCCCATAGGGTTATTCCACGGGTCTCTTACGTAACCGGACAAAGACACTTTAACGTCAGGCCCGGCGCCGCAGATCGCGGCCGTGGAGAATAAATTGTAGCTGTCCGCGGCAGTAATTGTGTACGAGTACCATGAGCAGGGGGCCAGGAGCGTAGAGGTAGAACAAATAACGCCCTCACTGTAGTCGTCGGAAGCGGAACTCATACTAAGAGAATATATTGTCGTGCCGCCCTTCAGGATATTTAATTTCGGATATCCTGAAGCAGGCGGGTCGTTGTCAGCGTACTTAACGCGGAAATAAAAGGTGGTATTTATTTCTCCAATAACCGGATAAACGATCGAATTGGAATAATGCGTTTCATTTGTGTAAGATATTGTTGGGTAAACATTAATCCAAGTTATCGTAAAACTATCTATCATAGGTATTACACTTGCGTCTGTTCTTGTCAAAGAAGAAATTATCTGAATATATGGACCAACATCAGAATACAATACATCGCCCTTTGTTAGGCTAACTAAAGAGTTTGTACAGAGATTGTATGTGCTTGTGGCAGTCACAGCATAGTAGTTAATTGTACTGCTCATTTGTTGCGTGTCGTTTGCCGAAAAATTTCCCCAAGACTTCCAGTTAGAGGCAGCAAATGATTTTGAAACAAAGAATGCTGTCAGACTACCTTCCAGATTAACCCCAGTTATTTGGTACCACAACTGTCCAGACGTCACATCATATGAAATCCCTTTACTGCCGATATCTATAACATTGCCAAATATATAATAAGTTGAATAAGCTGCTAAATTTATATTTGGAACAGAAATTGTATATACATTCGACGTCCATATAGAACCAATAATATCACTTGTCGCAGATGATATTATTACGTGATTATTATCCTTTATTCCAAAAGAAACATTTCCATGAATACTATAATTATAAACTTGTATGCTTATGGCTGATATCGTGGCAGAACTTGTCGGGCACAGATTCTGTTCAAAATAATTATCGCTATAGTTTACTGTTGAATAATTGTAATATGCTCTATATAAATTAGACTTCATGGATATGTTCCCAGGATTTGTAGTAGTATCAACATTCACTCCCGAACCGGCACCCCAGTCGGCGGCTGTGGTTTGGGTCCAACTCCCGGCTGCAAAAGTAATTTGATAGGAAAATAACAGAAAGGAAAAAATAATTAAGCAGATTTGTGCATAACGCGAACGAAAAGATGATATCCCCATATCCCCTCCCCAGTGGTGTGTGCGGATATTTTACAATACTGGAAAGATTTTGTAAAGATGGATGATAACATTGGTAAAAAAAAGCGCCCGAACCGCGGCGAGGCGGAAACGGGCGCTTTTATATTAATTTATGCGTCAGGATTTCTTGAAAACTATCGTTTCTCCGGCCGCGTCTCGTTTGAGATCGGCGGTAACGGTGTCGTTTTCTTTTAATTCTCCCGCGATCAATTTCGTGGAAAGCGGGTTGAGGAGAAGCTTTTGCAGGGTGCGCTTGAGCGGTCTGGCCCCGAAAGCCGGATCGTAACCCTCTTTTGCGATGAAAGCTCTCGCGCTTTTCGACAGCAACAGCTTGATCTTCTTCTCATCGAGCCTTTTTTCTATAGATTTAAGCTGTATGTCTATTATACCCTGCAGTTCGGACGCGCCGAGCCGCCTGAATATGATTATCTCGTCTATGCGGTTGAGGAACTCGGGCTTGAAATGAGCGTTAAGCGCTTCGAGCACCCGCTTTTTCATCTCGCCGTATTCCGCGCTTTCCTGGATCCAGTTCGAGCCGATGTTGGATGTCATTATAACGGCCGTGTTCTTGAAGTCCACCGTCCTGCCCTGCCCGTCGGTTAGCCTGCCGTCGTCGAGGATCTGGAGGAATATATTGAATACGTCCGGGCTCGCTTTCTCGATCTCGTCGAAGAGTATCACGGAATAAGGCCTGCGCCTGACGGCCTCGGTCAGCTGGCCGCCTTCTTCAAAACCGACGTAGCCGGGGGGAGCGCCTATGAGGCGCGCCACGGAGTGTTTCTCCATATATTCTGACATATCAATTCTGATCAGGTTCTTTTCATCGTTAAACAGGATCTCGGCAAGAGCTTTCGCGAGCTCTGTCTTTCCCACGCCGGTGGGCCCGAGAAAAATGAACGAGCCAATGGGTTTATTGGGGTCCGAAAGCCCCGAACGCGAACGGCGTATGGCGTCCGAAATGAAGGTCACGGCCTCTTCCTGGCCTACGACCCGCTCGTGGATCTTCTCCTCGAGCTTCAGGAGTTTCGCGACCTCGCCTTCCATCATCCGCGAGACCGGTATGCCCGTCCACTTGCTGACGACCTCGGCGATGTCTTCCTCGTCCACTTCCTCTTTGAGCATCTTGTTCGCTTTCTGTAGTTCTTCCAGTTTTATATTCTCTTTTTCAAGTTTTTTCAGGTTTTCGGGTATGTTGCCGTAGCGGATCTCTGCGACCCGGCCGAGGTTTCCGCCGCGCTCGGCTTTGGATTCCTCGAGCTTGAGGTTTTCGGCCTCTTCCTTCAGCCGCCTGATGTCCGAGATGACGCCTTTTTCCTTCTGCCATTGCGCCTTCATCCCGGCGGAAGATTTTTTCAGCTCTTCGAGCTCCTTTTCCATTATGGCCAGGCGCTCTTTGGAAGCCGCGTCGGTCTCTTTTTTGACGGCCTGGCGCTCGATCTCGAGCTGGCGGATCTTGCGCTCCGCTTCGTCTAGTTCCGCGGGCATTGAATCTATCTCGATCCTCAGCCGGCTCGCCGCTTCATCAACGAGGTCAATGGCCTTGTCCGGCAGGAACCTGTCCGCGATGTATCTGGAGCTCAGGGTGGCCGCGGCAACGAGGGCCGTGTCTTTTATGCGGACGCCGTGGTGCACTTCATAACGCTCTTTAAGGCCGCGGAGTATCGCTATCGTGTCCGGGACGGAGGGCTCGCCTACATATATAGTCTGGAAACGCCTTTCGAGGGCAGCGTCTTTTTCGATATGCTTGCGGTATTCGTCAAGAGTGGTCGCGCCAACCATACGTAACTCGCCCCGGGCGAGCATGGGTTTTAACATATTCGCCGCGTCTACGGCGCCTTCCGCCGCGCCCGCGCCTACTATGGTGTGAAGCTCGTCTATGAACAGGATTATCTTCCCTTCCGCGGACTGGATCTCTTTTAGCACGGCTTTGAGCCTGTCTTCGAACTCGCCGCGGTACTTCGCGCCCGCGATGAGCGAGCCGAGGTCAAGCGATATGACTTTTTTGTCCTTGAGGGTTTCGGGTATGTCGCCGGAGACTATCCTCTGCGCGAGGCCTTCCACGATGGCCGTCTTGCCGACGCCCGGTTCGCCGATCAGCACGGGGTTATTCTTCGTGCGCCTCGCGAGCACCTGGATAGTGCGGCGTATCTCGTCGTCGCGGCCAATGACAGGGTCGAGCTTGCCGCGTTTGGCGAGCTCGGTAAGGTCTCTCGAATATTTTTCCAGGGCCTGGTACTTGGCCTCGGGGTTCTGGTCGGTTATGGTCTGCGTGCCGCGGATGTCGACAAGGGCTTTGAGCGCCGTGTCCTTGGTCACGCCGTTCTTTTTCAACACGGCGGCGGCGTAAGACGAGCCCTCCTCTATGATGCCGAGCAGGAAGTGTTCAGTGGACGTGAACTCGTCTTTTAGCCTTTTCGATTCTTTTTCTGCGATCGAAAAAACTTTGTTAAGGCCCGTGGAAACGTAAACGTTGCCGCCGCTGATCTTGGGTTTTTTGGCTAGTTCCTCAGTCAATTCCGACGCCACGGCGTCCGCAAGCGCGGCTCCGCTCTGCAGGGGCGAAACCCTGTCGACGACGGTCTTTACGACGCCGTCGGCCTGGCGCAGCAGCGCCAGGAGCAGGTGCTCCGGCAGTATCTCCTGGTGGCCGAGATCGGAAGCGATGTTCTGCATATCCGACAGGGCTTCCTGGGCTTTTATTGTCAATTTATTTGTATTCATATATCCTCTCCCGTTCCCCGGCTGAGTTTATGGGGACAAGTATGCTTAATTGGCACTCTTGCGGTCTGAGTGCCAATTATAACACAGAATTAAAAACCTGTCAAGGGGGGGGGCGGCGCTGACGGCTTTGGTCGAACTTACTGCTGAGCAGAATGGGGGGAGAGGTCTTTTTGAAGATTTCTCGCTGCGCTCGAAATGAGAGGCGCAGGGTACGGCTTAGATTTTATGGTTGCTTTGGGAATATATTTAGAGCAAAAAAATGCACCTGCGAGCCTGATGGCCCGCAAGTGCATTTCTAAATCGGTAGTAGTCTTTCGAGGTGTTTAACCCAGACTAGATCTTATCTTGCTTAATACGTGAAATCAAGTGTCTGACCGTTCGCGCTTCCCGTCATGCTGCCGTGACCGTCCGCTTTATACGTATCAGTGATATTCATGGAAAGATTTATTGAGCTGCTTCCATAATGGAATACCAGATCACTTGTTTTTAACTTCTCGGTAAACAAGACGGCGCTTCCCGTGGCATTTACGTTTTCAGTTCCGGTCAGTGTGATAGTTCCACTCATCGAATAGGTGCCCTTATCGATGTCGCTCTTCCACGTAAGACCAGCCCACGTTTCCGAAACGTCAAAAGTCACAACTGAAAAATCATCATTTACAGTGAATGACCCGCTTACCGTAACACTTCCTCCCAATGTTCCGGTTATGATAGTGCTGGGTATGCTGGTGGTTGTTCTTTTCATTAGCGTTCTCACGAAAGCGGGGCTCAAAGAACTCGGCTTTCCCGGGCTCAGAGTACCTCCCGATACAGCGGCGGAAAATCCCGTGAAAACCTCAGACAGCATCACAGTATTTTGAGTGCCTGTCAAGGGACCCGTGTTGCTTGTGCTTGGATTGTTCGGGTTCGCAGGCCCGCTGCTTGCGTCATACACGTTCGTTCCGATCAGTTTTTTATTGGTTTTGTTGTCGCCGCAGCCGGTAAACGTTATTGCCGCCGCAAGGACAATGCAAATACTCATATATTTCTTCATGATTTATTCACTCTCCTTTTTTATAAGATAATTAAATGTTTACCAGCCACGTTATTCCGGCGACTATCCTGTAATCGTACGCTCTGAACTGCTCGTCTCCGAGCGAAAGATCGATGCCGAGCTTTGTTTTGATGTTGTCTTTATTATAGCGTCCGCCGAGCACGAGGTCCATCTGGCTGCCGGAGCTTCCGGAGACTGAAGTGCTGTTAATTGAAGACGAGGAAAGGTTGTTGAATACGAATTCAGCGCACCAATTGATGTCTTTATACAGTTTCTCAGCTCCTACGCCGAGGCTAAGCACGTCGCCCGGGTCCTGCTTAACGCTAGTCTCGTCTGTAAATTCTCCGGTCATGTTGTAGGAAAGATTGATGTCTAATACGACCGGTCCTACGTCTTTTGTCGCCGCGAGCAACGGCTGAATGTTAAAACCTTCCCGGAAAGCGCCTGGGACAACAGTGCTTTTCGAGCCCATCGGAATGCTTAGGCCCAATTGGCCGGCTACGTTCCAGCCGTTGTACATACAGCTGTATTTGCCGCTGATCTTCGGGTCAACCAGTCCGGAATCGGAACTGGTCGTTGAGGCGCCTCCGGTTATGTCGCTTTTAAAACTGACAGAGCTGTACGGAATGCTTATCGCCGCTTCGATGTTAGGAGTAAAATCGTAACGGGCGAAGGCAGGGATAACGAAATTTGTGTCCGTAAGCGTAGCAACGACCGTCCCCGCGCTGTTTGTAAGCTTCACATCGTCGCTCATGTAAGAAATGTCATTTAGCCCAACCTCAAGGGTGTTGGGTTTAAGTACATTTCCGGCCTGCTCAAGAGTGAGCGGCTCGGCCATCAGGTACTGCGATCCGGCTGTCAACAGCACTGCTGCAGCTAATAGCATTTTGCGCACATGACCCTCCATTTTTTTCAACCTACCAGAAAAGGCCCGGTATGGCTGAAGATTTAAACATTGCTTATTCTACATAGTATTTTTTTAATTGTCAATCAACCGCCGAATATTTTTTTAAACGCGACTTTGAGGCTTAGAGTCTGCAGCTGTCTTTATATTAGGCGGGTAAAAATCTTTATATTCTTTATTTTGAGCTGACTTGAGGCCGCGTGACGATAAAAAAGTCATACCTTTAAGGTATGACCGGGTGTAAAACTCCAAATCATGTAAATATCTCAATAGCCTACTTTATCAGCTTCTTGGACCAGTCTTCGAACTCTTTTTTTATTTCATCTTTCCTTATTTCCAGGTATTTGTCGATCTCTGCAGTGAGACCTTCCTTGGATTCCACTTTCTTCAGCCTCTCTTCCAGCTTTTCCTGCTCTTTGATGACAAAACGTATCGCGTCCGCTATGGGGTCGGGAAGCTTGCCGTGCTCGAGTTGTTCGATCTCAGACGCGCTAAAGCCCAGGCCCACTCGCGCCGGCACTCCTACGGCCGTAGCGTTGGCAGGGACGTCGTGGATGACTACAGAGCCCGCTCCTATGCGTGAGTTGAAGCCTATGTTTATCGCCCCCATCACGATGGCGTTCGAGCCGATCACCACGTTGTTGCCTACGGTCGGGTGGCGTTTCTTCTTTTCAAGGGAGGTGCCGCCAAGTACCACTCCTTTATATATAAGGATGTCGTCGCCTATTTCAGCCGTTTCGCCTATCACGACTCCCATTCCGTGGTCTATGAAGAAACGCCTGCCTATGGTCGCCCCGGGATGTATCTCGATGCCCGTGAGGAACCTGGCAAAGTGCGATACCAGCCTCGCGACCAGATAGAACCTGGCCTTGAAAAGGGAATGGGCGAGGCGATGGAACCACAAAGCGTGCAGTCCGGGGTAGCAGGTCACGACCTCGAGCCACGACTTGGCCGCTGGGTCCCTGTGAAAAATCGTTGAAATGTCTTCCCTGATGGTATTAAACATTGTTTACCCGTTATAAAATTAAATGTGCAGCAGGCGCCCGATAAGCGCGACGATCCCGACCCCGGAGAAAAACGACACGGCGTTCCCGTTGTGCCTTATCTTGTGCGACTCGGGCAGCAGGTCGGAAGCGGCAAGGTAAATGAATGAGCCGGCGGTCAAGGCTATGAGTATCCCGAAACCGCCCTGGGGCAGGTTTCTCAGAAAGAAAAACGATACAACGGCTCCCACCGGCGTAAGCAGGGCGACAAGCACTGAAAAGATAAAGATCTTTTTCCGGGGGGCGCCCGAGTGCACGAGTATGCCCGTGATAGTCACTCCGTCCGGCATCTTGTGCAGTATGACGGCGACGGAAGTCAGGGCTCCCAGGACGAGGCCGCCCGTAAAACCCACGCTCACTATGATCCCGTCAAGCAGAGAATGAATGGAGAACCCCACCGTTGAAAGCACTCCGAGGTGGGTCTTGCATTCCTCGTCGTGGCAGGGATGCACCATTATGATGTTCTGCAATACGTAAAGCGCGAGAAACCCGGCAAAAACCATTATCCAGGCGCCGGGATAAGCGGCAGAGGCCTCGGGTATGAGGTCGAGGAAGGCAATCGCCAACATCACACCGGCTCCGAAGCTAATAAGGAAGATCGAATTATCGTGAGCCCACCGCTCGAAATAGAAAACGATCATTGTTCCGAATATAGCAGCCGCGCCGGCTATGGAGGAATAGAGAAAAACATTAGTAAAATTCATTACCGTCAAATACTAACAAATTTCTATAGGTATTTCAACCGCCTGCTTGCCAAGCCGTCTTTAAAAGAGCTACAATAAGGGTCGTCACAGACGGGATAGATCGAATAGGCCGCGCTTTATGGATAAAATAAAGATCTTGGTTATTGAAGACGACCGAGCCCTGTCGGAGCTCCTGGCGCATATGCTGGAAGGCCAGGATTACGCGGTGGAAACCGCCTACAACGGCCTGGAAGGCCTTGATAAAGCGAAAAGTTTTTCTCCGCACCTCATCTTGCTCGACATAAATATGCCCCTGATGGATGGCTGGCAGCTCCTGCAGGCGATAAAATCGTCTCCGAAGACCGCGTCCATACCGGTGCTGATGTGCACGGAGCATTCGCTGATGAAAGAAGTGGAACGCGCGCTCGCGCTCGGCGCCTGCGGCTACATACTCAAACCCTTCAGCACCGAACGGGTATTGTCCAAGGTCAGTGATGTTATCGGCCCGGTATAACGTTCGACTGTTTAAAACGGGTGTTGATGTTTTATTTTTGATATTACGTTTACAACATCGGAAGGAGGATGCGGATGAAGCTCTGCGCCGGCTGTAAAAAAGAGATCGCCGATGAAGCAAATTTCTGCCCCACGTGCGGTATTTTCCAGGACAAGGATATAAAACCAAAAAATAAATGGTATTTTAAGAAGACCTCCCTGATGGTTTCTTTCCTGTGCGTCGGGCCGTTCATGCTCCCCCTGGTCTGGTTCCACCCCGAGCTTTCAAGAACGGCAAAGGTCCTCTACACGATAGTCATAGTCGTCCTGACCTATTTTATTTTTGTGGTATTTTTGAAGTCGATGAATTCCATCCTCAGCGCTTATAAACTCTCGACCTATATGTAGGTTTTTTATACAGCCGAGGAAGCATTTAGGCGGGTGTATTATTGCCGCCGGACAAAGAGCTGAACCTGTTTTCGGCCAGTAGCGCGATGACGCGCCTGGCGGCTTTTATGTAGGCAAGCTTCTCATGATTATTTTGGAAGAATTTTATCCGCTTTATCATCCCCTCGATGTCTTTTTCAAGGCCCACCTCTTCAATAAATATATATTCCTCCAGGTGTTTTGCCTGTTTTGAAATTTTCCCGGGGGCCTGTCTTTCGGGAACCGGATCCGCTACCGCCTCGCCGTGCTTTGATAAGAGCTCGTTCTTGCAGGATGGGCATACCCCGTGGGAAACCATCTGCCCTTCCCCGCCCTTATCGCGGTGTAATATTTTGCCGCACCACGCGCATTTCGTGATAATGTAAGACACCTCCCCCAAGGAAGTTTGAACCGTAACCCGCGAGAGCCGCGTTGTTTCCGCCCGCGCGAAAGTTGCCCGGGCCGACTTGAAAATTAAATCCTATTATGATAAAAGTATTATTGTCTGGATGCGGGAACAACCCTCGAATGGTTAGATCAATTCCCGCATCGCAAGTATGGCTCGTTCCGAACGGTCAAAACAGAGCCATTACGGTAATAAAATACCATAATGGCAATAAATTGTCAATATGGTATACAAATAATGGATCTATCAGCTCGCCGCAGGAAAATAGGCAACAAGATCAGAGAGCTCCGGGAAAAGGAAAACTGGAACCAGTCGAAGCTAGGCGCCGAACTTGCCAGAACGATGGGCAAGCCGGAGCCGGTCTCCAGCGCCGCGATATCGCGGTATGAGGAAGGCAAGCGTTCGCTGAAACCCGAGGCGCTCGAGGCCCTCGCGGCAGTCTTTAAAATAAAGCCGTCCATTTTCTACGACGGAGCGAGCGTTTCCGTTTCCGAGCCGCGCGGGGCTTACGATGCCGGCACGAATTCCAAAAGGCTCGCGGTGATAGAAGAAATGCCCCTGAGTTTTCCCGAAACGTGTGACAGGGATATAGCGGGTTACGCGGAGTTCCCGCGTTTTATGTTCCCGGGCGCGAAGTACCTCATCAAGGTCGGCGACGGTTTCTTCTGCGAGGACGGGCTTTGCGAAGGCGACTACCTTCTTGTCGCTCCCCCGGCGGGCGCGCAGGGAGCTGAAAAACTGCTTTATAAGAACGAGGGCATATTTTTCGTGGGCCACCCGTCAAAAAAATCCGCGCACCCCGAGATCGTCGGCCAGGTGCTCGGCGTAATTAAAAAACCTTAAGCTGTTGCGCAAGTATATTAAATAGAAAAGCGGCATTCGATCATCGATCGAACGCCGCTTTTCTTATTTCGTATATTAAATATTATACTTTCGGGAGGTGATGCAGCGCCTCGTCAACCTTTTCCTTGGGGTATTCAAAATCCACGAGCTTGCCGGCGAGGTAATCGTCATACGCGGCTAGGTCGAAGTGGCCGTGGCCGGAAAGATTGAAGAGTATGACCTTCTTTTCGCCCGACTCGCGCGCTTTAACGGCTTCATCCATCGCGGCTTTTATGGCGTGCGCGGCTTCAGGCGCCGGTATGATGCCCTCGGTCCTCGCAAAAGTCACCGCCGCTTCGAAAACCGTGTTCTGCTGGTAGGCCACGGCCTCGATGAGCTTTTCGTTCATAAGAGCCGAGACGGCGGGAGCCGCGCCGTGATACCTCAAGCCGCCCGCGTGAATTCCCGCGGGCATGAACGTGTGGCCCAGGGTGTACATCTTGGCTATGGGCGCCGTGCCGGCTGAGTCGCCATAATCATATCTGTAAGGTCCCTTCGTAAGAGAAGGGCAGGCGGCGGGTTCGGCCGCGAGCGCCCTGAGAGCTTTGTGCTTACCGGAAAGCTTGTCCATAAGGAAAGGGAACGTAAGGCCCGCGAAATTCGAGCCGCCGCCGAAACACCCTATCAACACGTCAGGGTATTCGCCGGCCAGCTCCATCTGCTTTTTAGCTTCGAGGCCGATGACGGTCTGGTGCATGCAGACGTAGTTCAAAACGCTGCCGAGCGAGTACTTCGTGTCCTCGTGGGTCGCCGCGTCTTCGACTGCTTCCGAGATAGCGATGCCGAGAGAACCCTGAGAATCCGGGTTTTCCTTCAAGACGTTCCTGCCGGCGTTCGTTTTATTGGAAGGGCTCGCGAAAACCTCCGCGCCGAACACCTGCATCAGGGATTTCCTGTAGGGCTTCTGGTTGTAGGAGACCTTTACCATATATACGGTGCATTTGAGCCCGAAGAGGTTACAGGCGAGGCTCAGGGCCGAGCCCCACTGGCCGGCGCCGGTCTCTGTCGCTATGCGTTTAACGCCCTGCTTCATATTATAGTACGCCTGGGCTATGGCCGTATTCGATTTGTGGCTGCCGGATGGGCTCACGCCTTCATATTTATAATATATTTTAGCAGGCGTTTTCAATAATTTTTCGAGCCTCTTGGCGCGGAATAAAGGCGACGGCCTCCATTGCTTATATATGTCGCGCACCTCTTCCGGTATCTCGACCCAGCGTTCCGTTGAAACTTCCTGCTTGATGAGCTCCATCGGGAAAAGAGGGGCAAGGTCTTCGGGCCCGAGAGGCTTCTTTGTCCCCGGGTGAAGGTGCGGCGGTATGGGGTTCGGAAGGTCGGCCTGGATGTTGTACCATTTTTCCGGGATGTCTTTTTCGCCGAGCAATATCTTGATCTCGTCCATTTTATCTCCTTGGTTAGTGATAAGCGATAAGTGGTAACTAGTAAGCGGACGTCCGGGTCTTATGCCCTTAACTTATCACTTAGCGCTTACCGCTTATCGCTGATAATGTGTTATTCCTTCTCGAGTTCTTCGTTCCAGTACATCGTGTCTACGAAGCGCTGCCAGGTCGCGCGCATCTTGACGGGAGAATGCAGTATCAAGGACACGTTCCCGCGCCATTTTGGTTTCGTGGGCTTCAGGAGGAGTTTCATCCCGGCTTCGTCGGGCAGCCTGTTGGCTTTTTTAAGGTTGCACGGCACGCAGGAAGTGACGATGTTGTCCCACCCGGTTTTTCCGCCCCGGCTTTTTGGCACGACATGTTCGAGGTTCAGTTCGGTAGAGCCGAATTTTTTTCCGCAGTAGCAGCAGCGGTAGCCGTAGTGTTCATAGATATTCCTGCGGGTGAATTTTACTTCAGCCATGGGAAGGCGGTCATAGAGTTTCAGGGCTATGACTTCGGGGACGGCGATCTTGAAAGTAGGGGTGTTGATGAAACCCGCGGGGTGGCTCTGGATCAGCGCGGAGAGGTTGCGCCAGTCTTCAAAACTATAGGTCTTGTAATCCTCGTCCACGACCGAGGCGTGGTCGAGGTAGACCAGGCTTAACGCCCTCTGCCAGGTGGTTATCTGGACCGCATAAAAGCTTCTGTTGAGTACAAGGACATCGCTGCCCATATTGGTCAAAGCTCCGCGTGCGCCGTAAAATTACAAAAACTTGTTCAAATTATATATTTTTTGACCATTGTTGTCAAGAGAGGGTATTTTAGGGCGGTTTGAAAATTAAATCAAGGCCCGGAAAAGAACCTCCGCTGAAACTAAAGCGCGATTTTTCTGAAAATGCCGGCCGGATCGGGTTTCACCCGCGCCAATTCAAAAAAACCACGGTTTTTTCAAAGGTATAAGGAAAACTTTGACGATATGCCCGGAAAAATTCGCGAACTAATCTCAAAAATGAACTGATTATCCGAAAAGCGGTTACGAATAACAAAAAAATAAACGCCTTACCCCATGCGCCCGACACATTTTAAGAAACTCTTTCACATTGCCTGCTTTTTTTCACCGGGGCCGGCAAAAAATGCGGATTTCAGAAAAAAATCAAAAACCCCTTGACTTTCATTTAAAATTATATTATAAATTTAATACATTATGAACATCGCAATTAACGGCACGATCGTAATGACGTACATTAAGAGAGGTGAGGCTCAATGAAGAAACCTGATGTAGTCAGACAGGTAGCTGAAGTTTCAGGACTCACGCAGGGAGATGCCTCGAGGTCTATCAAAGCCCTCGTCAAGGTGATCCAGGAAGCGCTGAAACACGGTGAAGTCGTGTCTCTTTCCGGCCTCGGGTCTTTCAGGTCCAAAGCCCGCAAGGCGCGCCAGGGGAGAAACCCCAAAACCGGAGAGATAATCCCGGTTCCGCCCGGAAAAAAAGTTTCGTTTAAGCCGACCACCACTCTTCGCAAGCTTATTCAGTAATAATTCACAGAAGCGCGACACATGGAAAAGATAAAGATCCGTGGTTTGGTTTTTTCCGCCGGCTGGATATTCCTCACCTGGGGCATGATCATAACCCTCAAAGGCTTTTGGGATACTTTTCTCGGCGAGCCCGAGGCCAACCTGTATTCTCCTCACAAATGGGAATTCATCACTAAAAGCCAGTGGTTTAACTGGGCCGGCTTTGAGATTACCTACGGGATCGCCTGCATTTTTATAGCCTGCGCCTTAAAGGCCTACGCGGCCCGGGTGCCTGAATACATCGAAAAAAAGCAAAACCCCCTCTAAACTACTTGACCTCTCCCTGCGAAATAGGGTAAAATACTATTATGGACAAACTTATAGCTTCAAAAAAGATCAGATCGCTCCCGCCGTACCTTTTCGCGCGCATCAACGCCATAAAAAGCGAGGCCTACGCGAAAAAACTCGACGTCATCGACCTTTCGATGGGCAACCCGGATATGCCGACGCCCTGCCACGTCATAGACAGGCTCTGCGACACGGTCAAGAACCACCACAGGACTCACCGCTACCCGCAGGCCAAGGGAATGCCGCGTTTCAGAAAGGCCGTTTCTACCTGGATGCAGAACAGGTTCAACGTTACGCTCGACCCGGAAACGGAAGTGGTCGCCCTCATCGGTTCCAAAGAGGGTGTTGCCCATCTTTGCATGGCTTATCTCGACCCTGGCGACATTGCGCTGGTCTGCGACCCCTGCTACCCGGTGCATTTTAACGGCGTCGTGCTCGCGGGCGGCGAGGTTTATTCCGTCCCCCTGCTGGAAGAGAACAAGTTCATACCCGACCTGAGCAAGATCCCGGAAGAGGTCGCCAGGAAAGCCAAATTGTTCTTCCTGAACTTCCCCAGCAACCCGACCGCGGCCGTCATAGAAGACAACAGTTTCCTCGAAAAAGCCATTGAGTTCTGCAAGAAATACGATATACTGCTCATTTACGATAACGCTTATTCGGAAGTTACTTTCGAAGGTTATACCGCGCCCTCGATCTTTCAGTTCCCCGGCGCCAAAGACATCGCCCTCGAGTTCCACTCGTTCTCGAAAACGTTCAATATGGCCGGCTGGCGCGTCGGCTGGGCGTGCGGGGCCGCGAAACTCCTAGCCCCGCTCGAGAAATTCAAGTCTTTCCTAGATTACGGCGTGCCGACCTTCATACAACTCGCCGCCGCGGCCGCGCTCGAAGGGCCGCAGGACTGCGTCAAGGAACAGGCGAAGATCTACCAGCGCCGGATGGAAAAAATGGTTCAGGGGCTCAACAAGATAGGCTGGCAATGCGAAAAAACCAAGGGGACGATGTACCTCTGGCTCCGGCTCCCCGAGAAATTCCAGAAAACCGGCTCTCTCGATTTTGCCGAGAGGCTGCTCAAGGAAACCGGCCTGGTCGTGACCCCCGGTGTCGGGTTCGGAAAAGCGGGAGAAGGCTATATCAGGGTAGCCCTCGTGACCCACGACAACCGTTTTCACGACGCTCTGCTGCGCTTGAAAGAATTCATAAAATAAATCAGGCTTATCAAAAGGAACATATAATGAAAAAAATAGTCAGGCTAGCTCTTATCGGATACGGCACCGTGGGGCAGGGCGTTTACAAGATAATAGAAGACAACAGGAAAGCCATCGAGGCGCGTATCGGGGCCTCCTGCGAGATCGCGGCCATCTGCGACCTCCGCAAGATCCCCCAGAGATCTCTTCACACCAGGAATTACCGTGAGGTGCTCGAGCGCCGGGATATCGACATAGTCGTGGAACTGATGGGGGGTTACGAGCCCGCCAGGACCGTTATCCTCGAAGCTCTCAGGAGCGGCAAGAACGTGGTCACCGCCAACAAGGCCGTGCTGGCCAAGCACTGGGACGAGATCTTCACCACCGCCAGAAAATATTCCAGGCTCGTCTATTTCGAGGCCTCGGTCTGCGGAGCCATCCCCGTCATACAGGTGCTCAACGAGGGGCTCGCGGCCAACCGCATAGAGAAGCTCTCGGGCATACTCAACGGCACCACCAATTATATCCTCAGCGAGATGACCAGGGAGAACATTAATTTCGCCGCCGCGCTCGTGCGCGCGCAGAGATCCGGTTTCGCCGAGGCCGACCCGTCGTTCGATATCGAGGGGATAGACACCGCCAATAAGCTCGCCATACTTTCATCGCTCGCCTGGGGAGCCTGGGTCAAGCTTTCCGACGTCAGGACCAGGGGCATTGAAGAAGTTTCCAGCGACGACGTTTATTTCGCCAAGAGGTTCGGCTACGTCATAAAACTGCTCGGCACCGCCGTTTCGACGAACGACGGCCTGGAACTCTCCGTCGAGCCGTGCCTGATACCTTCCAAGCACACCTTCGCCAACGTGGAAAAGGAATACAACGCGGTCCTCATCCACGGCGACGCTGCCGGCGACATTATGCTCTACGGCAAGGGCGCGGGCCAGATGCCCGCGGCAAGCGCCGTGGTGGCCGATATCATATTCCTCTCGCGCGAGGTCGCCAACGGCACCGCCGGCAAAGTCCCCTATATCACTTACGATCAGTCCAAAACCCCGAGGGTCCTCGACAGCACGAAAAGCGTGGGCTCGTATTATCTGCGCTTCTTCACCGCCGACAAGCCGGGAGTCCTCTCGAAAATATCCGGTATTCTGGGAAAATGCGGGGTTTCCATCGCCAGCGTCTACCAGGAAGAGCCTCTCTTGAAGCGCCGCCGCGGAGTGCCGATAATAATGCTCACTCACAGCACTGTCCTCGCGGGCGTCGAGAAAGCGCTCAAACAGATAGACTCCCTTAGCATCACCAAAGCCAAAAGCGTGAAGTTCAGGATAGAAAACTAAAAAATTTCCCTCAGATGTCAACTGAAATATATTTATGGTTGACATCTAGCCCTCCCTTGCAAAATGAATATTCAAAAAAGCGATGAAGTTATCACGCTTAAACAAAAAATAATGTTTTTCCTTTGATTTCGCGGGCGATTTCGGGCATTGCACGGAGCGGGGCAACACCCTGATAGCCGAAAATCTCGCGAAAGCGATAAAAACCAAATGGCTGAGGTAAATTAAAATGACTGATACTTTGAGCATCGCGCGGGACATCGTGAACGGCCGCAGGCTCTTGCCCGCTGAGGCAAACCTGCTCTGGGACTCTGACCCCATCGGCCTTTTCTTGGGCGCCGACAGGATCAGGGAGCATTTTAAGAAAAAAAAGATAAATATCTGCAATATCATCAACGCGAAATCCGGCTCTTGCCCGGAAGACTGTTCTTTCTGCGCGCAGTCTGCAAGGCACGGCGCGCAGGTGGAGAAATACCCGCTCGCCGACAGTTTGAAGATCGGCGAGGCGCTTGACAGCGCGGAAAAGAACCGCGCCGGGTGCTTCGGCATCGTCACGAGCGGACGGCGCCTGTCGGAAAGCGAGATAGACAGGGTCGTGGAGTTCGTTTCCGCCAACAGGGGCCGGGAGATAAAGCTCTCGGCATCGCTCGGGGAAATAGGGGAAGAGTCTTTCATAAAGCTCAAGAACGGCGGGCTCAAGAGATTCCATCACAACATCGAGACCGCCGAGAGCCATTTTCCCAAGATCTGCCGCACGCACACTTTCGCGGACAGGGTCAAGACGGCTAAAGCCGCGAAAAAAGCGGGCCTCGAGCTGTGCAGCGGCGGGATCTTCGGCCTCGGTGAGACCAGGGCCCAGAGGGTCGAGTTCGCTTTCACGCTCAAGGAGCTCGACGCCGATTCCATACCGCTCAACTTCCTCAATCCCGTCGCCGGCACTCCTCTCGCCGGGGCGGAGCCGCTCTCCTGCGAAGAGATCCTCAAAAGCATCGCGGTCACGCGCTACATACTGCCCGAAAAAGACATCAGCGTCTGCGGAGGCAGGGAAGTGAACCTGCGCGACCTGCAGTCCTGGATATTTTTTGCCGGCGCCAACGGTATGATGACCGGCAACTACCTGACCACCCCCGGCCGCGGCGCCGCGCAGGACCTCAAAATGATAAGCGACCTGGGCTTTACGGTCAACGACAACGGCTCGTGCGCTTGACGGCGGTTAAATTTAATAATATGATTAAAAAATATAAGCGTTCTTCCGCGGATCGCCGCGGGGGATCCCGGTTTTTACATTATGAGAAATAACAAGGTTGTCCTCATAACCGGTGCGTCGCGCGGGATAGGCCGCGGCATCGCCCTCGCTTTCGCCGGAGCGGGCTTCACTATAGCCGCCGTTTATCACAAAGAAGTCTCGAAAGCCCGGGAACTTAAAAGCGGGATCGAGGGCGCGGGCGGCGCCTGCGAGGCCTTTCAATGCGACGTCTCCGATGCTTCGTCGGTAAAACTTATGGCCGGGCGGGTTACGGAGCGCCTGGGAAAGATCAGCGTCCTCATAAATAACGCGGGGATCTGCCGGGACAGCATCGTTGTCAATATGTCCGAGGTTGACTGGGACGAAGTGCTGAGAACGGACCTCAACGGCCCGTTCTTAGTGATAAGAGAGTGCGCGGAGCTTTTGGAAAAAGACGGCGGGGCGATAATAAACATCTCCTCCATCGCCGGCGTCAGGGGCAATTTCGGCGGGGCGAATTACGCGGCCGCCAAGGCCGGGCTCATAGCGCTCACGAAGACGGCCGCCAAAGAACTGGGGCCTCAGAAAATAACCGTCAATGCCGTGCTCCCCGGGTTTCACCTGACCGATATGGGCGGCGCGATGCCGGAAAAATATTCTCAAAAGATAAAAACCGACAGCGTCCTGGGTCTGACCACCGACATTAAAGAGCTCGCGGATTTCGTGGTCTTCCTCTCGGGTATGAAGACCGTTTCGGGCCAGGTTTTTAACTGGGATTCGAGAGTTATATAAATAATGTCCGTCATTTCGACCCCGCCGAAGGCGGATGAACTCCGGGAGAAATCTTGCCTTTGATCAGTGACAGGATCCCTCACCCCAAAAGCCGGGTTCGGGATGACATAATGCTGGATCAATTAAGGAAAACGCGCATCCTATGAACAACGCAGTCGTAACCGGCATCGGCCTCATAACCCCTCTCGGCATCGGGCGCGACAGGAGCTGGAACGAGCTCCTGCTCTCTCACAGCGCCGTAAGAAAAGACAACGAATTCAGGAATATCATTTCCGCGCGGGCCCAGGGGTTTGATATCCCGCCCGAAACAAGGATGCTTTCGATGGCGTTTCTCGCGGGGGCCGAGGCGCTCGCTGACAGCGGGTACACCGGCCACATTCCGGACCCCGCCCGCTTCGGGTGCACGCTGTCTTCAAGCAAGCCGAACCTGCTCAATTCCAGTGGCAGGATCAAATTTTCCGAGCTGTTCTTGCAGTCGTCCGTAGGGCGCCAGGCGGCGAGGATCCTGCGCCTCGGCGGTCCGCTCCTGAACGTTTCCGCGGCCTGTGCGACCGGCGCGATATCGGTCATAACAGCGGCCCGCTGGATAGAGAGCGGCGTCTGCGACGTCGTGCTGGCGGGAGCCGTGGAGTGCCCGATCCATCCATTATACGCGGCCGGTTTTTCGCGTATGGGAGTGCTGGCGGAAAACCACGCGAGCCCTTTTGACCTCAAGAGAGAGGGTTTCGCGCTCGGCGAAGGCGCTGGTGTGCTGGTAGTGGAAAGAAAAGACCACGCGGTCATCCGCGGAGCCAGGATATACGGCGAGATCACCGGCTGGGGTATGTCGAACGACACCTGTAACGCCGTGACTTTTGACGGCTCCGGGGAAAGCATAGCGCTCGCGGTGAAAAAAGCCCTCGTTATGGCGGGCGGCGCGGCGCCGGATTACGTCAACGCTCACGGGACAGGGACGAGGCTCAACGACGTGATGGAAACCAGGGCTTACAAGAAAATTTTCGGAAATAAAGCGCGAAACATATCGTTTTCTTCGACAAAGGCGGCGACGGGCCATCTGCTCGGCGCCTCCGGAGCGGTGGAACTCGCGTTCGCGCTCCTGAGTATGAGGGACAACGCGGTCCCGCCGACGTTGAACCTTACCGAGCCCGACCCCGAATGCGGCCTTGATTACACACCCCTCCATACCGTTGATAAAAAAATAAATTCGGCAATGTCCGTCTCGTTCGGTTTCGGCGGCCAGACCGCCGCCGTCTGCGTAAAGAAAATTTAGAATTACATTTAAAAAATAGATATCCCCTCTTGAGATGAAGAGGGGAAAAAGGGGAGTTTGAAAAAAGCATTAAATAACTCCCCCAGCCCCTCTTTGCACAAAAGAGGGGAGAAAAAGGTTGTAAAACGCGGGACGCAAGCCAATAACATATGAAGCATAAACTTTTCTGGCTAATAATCTTTTCCGCCATCGCGCTCAGGCTCGTCTATTACCACCAGATAAAGGACGACTTCCTCTTTAAAACCCCCATACTCGACGCGAAATACTACAACGACTGGGCCCTGGAGATAGTGAAAGGGGATATTCTCGGCGCGAAACGCGGCGTCTTTATGATGAGTCCGGGTTACTCATATTATCTCGCCGGCGTCTATAAGGCGTTCGGAACGAACGTAACGTACGCGGTGTTTTCGCAGTTCGCCCTGGGACTGCTTACGGGCCTGCTGATATTCCTTATCGGAAAGAGGACGTTCTCCGGCGCCGCGGGCCTCGCCGGTATGGCGGTCTTTCTTTTTTACGGCCCGGAGCTTTTCTACGAGAGCGTACTCGTCAAGACCACGCTTATTAATTTTACGAACACGCTGTCGCTCCTTCTGCTGGTCTCGGGCGCGGGCCTCGAGGGCCTGCTGGCGGGAGTCCTGCTCGGTTTTTCCGCGCACTTAAGGCCCAACGTGCTCCTGTTCGCACCGTTCGCCCTGGGCTGGCTCCTGTGGAATAAAAAAAACGCGAAAGCCGCGCTTTTTACCGCGGGAATATTCCTGGTACTGCTTCCCGTGGGCCTGCGCAACTATAAGGTGGGCAAAGAATTCGTAATGACCACGGCCCACGGAGGGATGAACTTTTTTACCGGTAACTCGCAGTTCTGCCGCGGCCCCTACACACCGATGCCCTTCGCCCGCACCGACCCGGAGGTCGAGCAGGCGGATTTCCTTACCGAGGCCTGCCGAATTTCGGGAAAAACGCTGACGCCAAAGGAGTCATCGGATTTCTGGTACGCGGAATCGTTCAAGTACATCAGGAGATACCCCGGCCGCTGGTTCGACACCGTTGAACGGAAAGCCCTGATCTTCTTTAACGTCTACGAGCCGCCCATCAACCTCGATTACTATTTCTTCAAGAGCGTTTACGGGTCGGCGCTCTCCCTGCCGCTGTTTGATTTTGGGGTGCTTCTGCCCCTGGCGGCGCTGGGAATGCTGTTTTCGCCTTTTTCGTTCTCCCTGCTCGCTTACGGTGCCGTCTATTTTATTTCCGGCGTGATATTTTTCGTGGTCTCGGAATACCGTTTCCCGGTCGTGCCGCTGTTCTGCGTCTACGCGGGCGCGTTCGCGGTCTACCTCTCGGGCGTCTACCGCAGGAAGGGTGTGTCCTTTAAGCTCCTTTCGCTCTGCGCGGTTTCTGCCCTGCTGATATATCTGGCCAATTACGACATCTATTCGTCTGTCTTCGGCTTTGTTAACTACAAGAGGTCCAACCTTGCCAACTCATACTTCGGTATGGGAGCGACTTACGAGGAAAAAGGAATGGAAAACGAAGCCGTGAACTCCTACCAGGCGGCGTTAAAAATAATGCCGCAGGCGGGGCCGCTCGTGAACCTCGCGATGATCCGCGAAAAGCACGGAGATTACGACGGGGCTCAGCAGCTCTATATGCAGGCTATAAAAGTGAACCCCGGCTCGGTGGAAGCGCTCAACGACCTCGGGGGCGTGTTCTACAGGAAAAAGGATTTCAAGTCGGCGGAAGCGTGTTTCGATCAGGCGCTCCTCCTGAACCCGTCGTTCGATCAGGCGAGAAAGAACCTGGAGCTGACGAGAAAAGCCGAAAAATAAATTCAAAGACCAAGAATGAATCGCGGTTAACTATGGATTTCAACGAAGAATTATCGAAAGACCTCAATAAGATTAAAACCCTGGGCCTGTACAGGAAGCTAAAGACTATCACCTCCGCCCCCGGAAGGGAAGTGGTCATCTCCGGGAAGACGTACGTCAATCTTTCCTCCAACAATTACCTCGGCCTCTCGGAACACCCGGCCGTAAAAAAGGCCGCGATCGACGCGATAGAAAAATACGGCGCGGGCGGCACTTCGTCGCGGCTCGTCGCGGGTACGCTGGCGATTCACGAGGAGCTCGAAGAAAAACTCGCCTCTCTTAAGAAAACCGAAAAAGCGCTCGTTTGCCCGTCCGGCTTTCAAACTAACTCGGCAGTCATCTCCGCGCTTATCGGCGCGGGCGACTGCCTGATAATGGACCGCCTCAACCACGCCTCGCTTTGGGACGCCTCGAAGCTGACCGGTGCGAGGGTTTTTGTCTATCCGCACAGGGACATGAACGGCCTCGAAAAGGTCTTGAAGCGAGCGTCAAGCTACAAAAGAAAGCTCATAGCGACCGACAGCGTATTTTCGATGGACGGCGATATCGCTCCTTTGAAGGAAATAGTCTCCCTCGCGAAGAAACACGGCGCGATAACTATGATAGACGAGGCCCACTCGACCGGCGTGCTGGGCGCGAACGGCGGAGGCCTGGCGGAATACGCCGGTGTGGAATGCGCGGTAGATATCATAATGGGAACGCTCTCAAAAGCGCTCGGGAGCCAGGGCGGTTTTGTCTGCGGCAGCGGTAAACTCATAGAATACCTTATAAACAAAAGCAGGGCCTTCATATACACGACTTCGCTCGCCCCGGCGTCAGCCGCCGCCGCGCTCGAGGCCTTGAATATAGTAAAAAAAGAGCCGGAACGGAGAGAGAAGCTTAAAGATCTGTCGGCGTCACTGAGAAAACGGCTTAAAGAAGCGGGCCTCGACACCGCCGGTTCCGAAACGCAGATCATACCCGTTGTTTTCGGCAGCCTCGAAAGAACGCTCGAGGTGTCTAAGAAACTTCTCGAGGCGGGCATCTTCGCCCCGGCGATCCGCCCGCCCACCGTTCAGGAAGGCGAGTGCCGCCTAAGGTTCTCTCTGACGAGCGATCACAATGAAGACGATCTTTTAAAAGTGCTTAACTGCTTAAAATCGGGGAGAGAGAATAGAGAAGAGAGAATAAGACCTGCCGGCATTTGTGCCTCCCCTCTTTTGTAAAGAGGGGATCGAGGGGAGTTAGAGACGTTGAGTTGAAAGCATAAAGAACTCCCCCCAGCCCCTCTTTATACAAAAGAGGGGAGATAAAAAGGAATTAAGGGCATAATAAATATCCCCTCTTGAGATGAAGAGGGGAAAAAGGGGAGTTTGAAAAAAACATCAAAGAACTCCCCCCAGCCCCTCTTTGAACAAAAGAGGGGAGATAAAAGGAATTAAGGGCATAAAATATCCCCTCTTGAGATGAAAAGAGGATTAAGGAGAGTTTGAAAAAGTAATTACCAATGAAATTATTCAATACTACAGGTACAAAAAAATACCGTAAAGCATTAAGGAAAACTCAAACAGACGCAGAAAAGAAGTTATGGTCGCGGCTACGGAATAAGTCTTTTTACGGGTATAAATTTTATCGTCAATATGGTATTGGGAAATATATCGCTGATTTTTATTGTCCTAAGTTAAAATTAGTAGTCGAGGCAGACGGCGGGCAGCATTATGAAGAAAAAGGCAAAATGAATGATATGATACGGAGTGAATATTTTGCCTTAGCGCAAATCAAAGTGTTAAGATTCAATGACAGAGATATATTGATGGATCTAGATAGTGTATTGACAGCATTAACTCAGGAACTCCCCCCAGCCCCTCTTTATACAAAAGAGGGGAGATAGAAGGAATCAATGAAAAACCACATATCCCCTCTTGAGATGAAGAGGGGACAAAGGGGAGTTTGAAAAAAACATCAAAGAACTCCCCCCCAGCCCCTCTTTGAACAAAAGAGGGGAGATAGTGGATTAATGAAACAGAGGAACTAATGAAAATGAACAAGGGTATCTTTGTTACGGGGACCGACACCAGCGCGGGGAAAACTTACGTCGCCAGCGCGATAGCGGGCGCCTTGAAGGCCTCGGGAGTGAACGTCGGCGTGATGAAACCCGTCTGCACGGGGAACAGGAACGACATCAAGGCGCTGCTTGCCGCCGCGGGCTCTATGGAAACCATCGAGAGCGTCAACCCGGTGTTTTTCAGGCAGCCGCTCGCTCCGCTCGTCTCGGCGAGGCTTTCGCGAGGGAAAGTCGATACGGGCAAGATCAAGAAAGTTTACAGGGAACTCGAGGCCCGGCACGATTTTATGATCGTTGAAGGCGCCGGGGGGATCTACGTGCCGTTAAAAAAGGGCTATTTCATTTTTGATCTGATACGGGAACTGGGCCTGCCCGCCCTCGTGGTAGCCAAGCCCTACCTCGGCAGTATCAACCACACTCTCCTGACCGTCGAAAAACTGCGTTCGGAAAAGATCAAGGTCGCGGGCATCGTGATGAACTGCCTCTCGAACATAACCCTCGCCGAGAGAACGAACCCCGGTATACTCCGCGAGCTCACAGGCCTTCCGGTCGCGATAGTCGCCTGCCGGGGCGGCATAGACCTGAAGAAAAACAAATGGATAACCGGATGAGTAACAAAAGCCGGGAATAGGACAAATATCCCCTCTTGAGATGAAGAGGGGACCAAGGGGAGTTTGAAAAAGGCATCAAAGAACTCCCCCCAGCCCCTCTTTATACAAAAGAGGGGAGATAGAGGGAATCAATAAAAAAACAGATTTATCCCCTCTTGAGATGAAGAGGGGAAAAAGGGGAGTTTGAAAAAGGCATCAAAGAACTCCCCCCAGTCCCTCTTTATACAAAAGAGGGGTGATATAAGGGAACAAAAACAAATGAAACCAACCAATAACCTCATCAAGGCGGACAAAAAATTCATCTGGCACCCGTTCACCCAGATGGCGGACTGGGTAAAGGACGAACCCTCCGCGCCTCTGGTCATTGAAAGAGCCAAGGGCAATTATCTTTACGACACCGCGGGCGGGAAATATCTCGACGGGGTTTCTTCCCTGTGGGTCACCGTTCACGGCCATGGGAAGAAGGAAATCAATAACGCGATAAAAAAACAGCTCTCGAAAGTGGCTCACACCACATTCCTGGGGCTCACTCACGAACCCGCGATAAAGCTCGCTGAAGAACTCATCTCGATAGCGCCGAAAGGCCTCGCCAGGGTATTCTATTCCGACAACGGCTCGACTTCGGTTGAAATAGCCCTCAAGATGGCGTACCAGTACTGGCTGCAGAAGGGAAATAATAAAAAAACATGGTTCCTCTCGTTCGTGAACGCCTATCACGGCGATACGATCGGCTCGGTTTCGGTGGGTGGGATGGATCTTTTTCATTCCAAGTTCCGCCCGCTGTTGTTTAAGGCGTTACACGCGCCTTCGCCGTACTGCTACAGGTGTGAATATAGGGTCAAGGGTCAAGTAGCAAGGGGCAAGGATAATCATAACTTCAAAAGCCACTGCAAGGATATGAAATGCGGGGGGCAATGCCTTAAGGAAGCGGAAAAAATATTGAAAGAGCGCCGCAAAGAACTGGCTGCGGCTATAATCGAGCCGCTGGTGCAGGGGGCGGCGGGTATGCTGGTTATGCCGCCCGGGTTCACGAAAGAATTCGGGAAACTTTGCGGGAAATACGGCGTCCTGCTTATCTGTGACGAGGTGGCCACCGGGTTCGGGCGGACCGGGAAGATGTTCGCGGTGGAGCACGAGGGCGTAAAACCGGACCTTATGTGCCTTTCTAAAGGAATAACCGGAGGTTACCTGCCGCTGGCGGCGACGCTCGCAACGGAAGAGATATACAAAGGTTTCCTGGGCCGCTACGAAGATTTCAAGACCTTTTTTCACGGGCACACCTACACGGCGAACCCTCTTGCCTGCGCGGCGGCGCTCGCCAATCTCGAAATATTCAGAAAAGAGAAAGTTATTTCAGGCCTGAAAGATAAGATCGAACATATGAAAACTGAGCTCGCCGGGCTTCTTGAGCTGGACTGCGTGGGAGATATCCGCCAGAAAGGCCTTATGGTTGGCATCGAACTTGTTAAGAACCGCAAGACCAAAGAGGATTTCCCGGCGAAGTTGAATGTCGGCGCCAAGATCTGCGCCGCCTGCAGGCCCAAAGGCCTGATGATCCGCCCGCTGGGCAATATTTTAGTCCTTATGCCGCCCCTGAGCATCACAAAAAAAGAGATCACTTTCATCATAAACACTATCAGAGAAGCTATAAATGACGTACTGGGTTAATGGATTTTTGATTTTTCCCCTCTTTATTTTCAAAGAGGGGATGTAAGGGGAGTTTGAAGTTTAAGTTTGAATACATTAAAGAACTCCCCCAACCCCCTCTTTGTACAAAAGAGGGGAGATAGAAGGAATCAATGAATAAACAGATATATCCCCTCTTGAGATGAAGAGGGGACAAAGGGGAGTTTGAAAAATGCATTAAGGAACTCCCCCCAGCCCCTCTTTGCACAAAAGAGGGGAGATAGAGGGAATCAATAAAAAAATAGATTTATCCCCTCTTGAGATGAAGAGGGGAAAAAGAGGAGTTTGAAAAATGCTTTAAGAACTCCCAAAATCATAAAAAGGAGTAAAAATGACACTTAAACCCAAAAAGACAACAGCAGTCAAAGCGGCGGCGGAGACGATCACGGCTTTTCAGCGCAGTACCTCGCCTTATAAGGAAGACGCCTGGCGCGTGTTCCGGATAATGTCGGAATTCGTTGAAGGTTTTGAAACGCTTTCAGAATGCGGGCCCGCGATAACGATATTTGGTTCCGCGCGGCTCAAAGAGAACAGGCCGGAGTATGCCGCCGCGCGCAAGATAGCGCGGCAGCTCTCAAAAGCGGGTTACGCGGTCATCACCGGCGGCGGGCCGGGGGTGATGGAGGCGGCTAACCGCGGGGCGATGGATGAGGGCGGGCGCTCGGTGGGGCTCAACATCCAGCTCCCTATGGAGCAGGTGGTCAATCAATACGTCAACGTTCCCATCGGCTTCCGGTACTTTTTCGTCCGCAAGGTTATGTTCATAAAGCATGCTTCCGCGATAGTCGTTATGCCCGGCGGGTTCGGCACGCTCGACGAGATGTTCGAAGTCATAACGCTCGTGCAGACAAAAAAGATCAAGAACGTCCCCATAATACTTTACGATTCCGCTTACTGGAAAGGGCTTATAAACTGGATCGAACGCACTCTGGTCAAAAGGGGAATGCTGACCAAAAACGAATTGAGCTTTTTTAAAGTAATGGACTCTCCCGAAGAAGTCGTGCGGGAAATAAAGCGCGCCGTCCCGCTGAACGTCTGCGCCAAACCGAATTTCTAGTTTGAGATGTATGATTCTGACTTTTCCCCTCTTTATTTTCAAAGAGGGGATGCAAGGGGAGTTTTAAGTTTAAGTTTGAAAGCATTTATGAACTCCCCCCAGCCCCTCTTTAACAAAAGAGGGGAGATAAAAGGTATCAAGGAAAAAACCAAATATCCCCTCTTGAGATGAAGAGGGGACAAAGGGGAGTTTGAAAAAAGCATCAAAGAACTCCCCCAGCCCCTCCCGCCCAGGGCGGATTTTCAACTTTAACAAAAGAGGGGAGATAAAAGGTATCAAGGAAAAACCAAATATCCCCTCTTGAGATGAAGAGGGAACAAAGGGGAGTTTGAAAAAAGCATCAAGGAACTCCCCCAACCCCTCCCGCCCAAGGCAGATTTTTAACTTTAACAAAAGAGGGGAGATAAAAAGGATCAAGGAAAAAACCAAATATCCCCTCTTGAGATGAAGAGGGGATGCAAGGGGAGTTTGAAAAATGCTTTAGAACTCCCGCACCGCCTCTCGCTTATCAAAAGAGGGGAGATACTACGTTTCAATCAAACAGGAGCAATTAAAATGGAAAAATTAAGATTCGAGGACCTTGGCCTCTCGCCCGAGCTTATCAAGGCCGTAAAGGAAATGGGCTTCGAAGAAACGACCGCGATACAATCTATGTCCATCCCGCACATAATAAAGGGCAAGGACGTGATCGGGCAGGCGCAGACCGGGACCGGCAAGACGGCCGCTTTCGGCATCCCGATGCTTGAAACGGTCGACACGAAAGATAAAAAACCCCAGTATATAGTCCTCTGCCCCACAAGGGAGCTTGCCGTGCAGGTGGCAGAAGAGCTCAAGCGGCTCGCTAAATACAAAAGGGACGTAAGCATTCTCCCGGTCTACGGCGGCCAGCCCATCGACCGCCAGATACACGCGCTAAGGCGCGGCGTCCAGATAATAATCGGCACGCCGGGCCGCGTTATGGACCATATGGAGAGACGAACGCTCAACCTTTCCGCGATCAAGATGATCGTGCTCGACGAAGCCGACGAAATGCTCAATATGGGATTCCGTGAAGACATAGAACTGATACTCAAAAGCATTCCCCGGGAAAGGCAGACGGTTTTCTTTTCCGCCACGATGCCGAAAGCGTTTATGGAGCTTACCAAGAAGTTCACGAAAAACCCCCAGATCGTCAAGATGGTTCACGAGAAGCTCACCGTGCCCGCGATAGAACAGATATACTACGATATCAAAGAGAATATGAAGCTCGAAATGCTAACGAGGGTAATAGATTTTTACGATCTCAAGCTCGCTCTCGTTTTCTGCAACACTAAAAGAAAAGTTGACGAGGTGGTGGGGCACCTGCAGGCGCGGGGCTACTCGGCGGACGCCATACACGGCGATATGAACCAGTCCCAGCGCGACCGGGTAATGGCGAAGTTCCGGAGCGGAGCCCTAGAGATACTCATAGCTACCGACGTGGCGGCGAGAGGCATTGACGTCGAAAGCATCGAAGCGGTCTTCAACTACGACGTCCCGCAGGACGAAGAATACTACGTGCACAGGATAGGCCGCACAGGCCGTGCTGGCAAAACAGGCCGGGCCTTCACTTTTGTTTCAGGCAGGGACATCTACAAGATCCGGGATATACAGCGCTATGCCGGCGTAACGATCAAACGCAAGACGGTGCCCACTCAAAGGGACGTGGAAGACGTCCGCGCCAACCAGCTTATGGAAGAAGTAAGGGCTGCCCTGGAATCGAAAGGGCTGGAAAGATATGCCGCGATAATCGAACGTTTTGTCGGGGAGAACACGTCCTCGCTCGACGTTGCCTCGGCGCTATTAAAATTGCTGATGAAACCCCAACAAAAAGCAGAAAAACCCGCCCCGCCCGCCGAGTTCGCCGGAACCGGCGCGAGGTTCGGCATGGCCCGGCTTTTCCTTAACGTCGGCCGCAACCAGAACGTCAAGCCCGGCGATATCCTTGGCGCCATCGCCGGCGAGACCGGTATCTCCGGCAGCGAAGTAGGCAATATCGAAGTGCACGACAAATTCACCTTCGTCGAAGTCCCGCTCGAGAAAGCAAAAGACATAATAAATGTGATGAAAACCAAACAAATAAAAGGCAACCGCCTCGCCATCGAGGCCGCAGTCCCAAAATCTACCGACCGCGCGTAACCCGCTGTCTTTTTAAAAAGGAGTAATTAAAATGATCCAGGCGCGTCACATCCTGCCGTACGTAATGTTGATCTGTCTGCCGTTGGCCACGGCGCTTTCGGGTTGCGGCGCCGTGCACCCGCTGTTAATGGGCGGAGGGCCCAAAACCAGATTTGACCGCGATCTCGCGAAAAGCGAAAACGTCATAGACGCCTTCAACACTTTTGTGTCTACCGGCGCCCCCAATAAAACAGCCAAACAGAAAGCGGGCCGAGATCTGCTTAACGCGTATTTCGGTGGGACGCGCAACCCTTATTTTCCTGGCCTAGTCGTTGCTTACTCCTCGGTGAACGAGGCGCCGGTAGTGGCGATCAATTGGAACGATGAATCCGTCCGGGTGTTGTCAAATGAAACCAACCTCTGGGTCCTTATTTTTTCCACCTTCGCGTTCAACGGGCAATACGAAAGATTTAACGACCCGGCAACGTATGTCGCCTGCGAAGGATTGGCGTACCAGCAAAGCGGAGGCTTCGCCGATGTAATTTCTTCTCTGCTTACGCAAAAACCTACCGGGAACATCATCCCGGCCCAGCAGACCGTCTCCATCAACGAAGCCCCTATAAAACGCTACCCGAGCCCGGCGCCTTTCAAGTACCAGGAAAACGGGAAGACCGGCCTTTATCTCTACACGTATAAGATAGACCTGGAAAAGGATTCTATATACAGGGTCAGCGTGCTTACCCAGGACGAGGACGTGACGGGCTATGAATATCATTTCGCGAATATTAACCTGTCTTTGTTCGGGATCGGCCTCGGCGTGGGGGCGGTGAACGGTTTCGGCCTGAACCCGTATGTGTACTTTCATCTCTACGCGTCCCAACTGCTCACGCAAGTGCGCTGGGATAATTTTTTAGAATTTAAATGGAGCGAGCTGTCCACTCATAATGATGATTGGAAATGGAACCGCTGGCTCGCGCTTGTGTTAGGGGTAAATCTTCAACAGTCGTCCAGCGACATTGTAGGGATAAGGTTCACCCCTTTCACGAACGAATGGAAAAATAAATCAGCCGGGAGTTTTGGCCTTATCCTGGGCAAAAACTATGATTGGAGCCAACCCGTGGGACAATGGCCATTGTTTTTCGGAGCGGATTATAAGCTGTAATGTAGTTAGGACGGAGTTTAGATGTATATCCCCCTCTTGAGATGAAGAGGGGAAAAAGGGGAGTTTGAAGATCAGTTGTCAGATATACGACCAGAATCTATCTTGACATAAATCCGTAAAAAGAGTAGGATTGGAATTGCAGGGGAATATAGGGGAACTATGTATCCTTGCCTTGGGGATTTAAAATATCTTGAGTTGAACATTAATATAGCCACGCCGCTCTTCGGTATGGCTTTTTCATTCTCCTATGGCGAATGACCCGCCGAAGAGGCGGGTGAGAGTGATGGCGACTGGCAGGGCAAAGGAGCATTACCCGACTACCTGACTCCGTCCCCCTGGTTATATTCTGGAGAGCTGAATGTTGGGTCTATTGGCGGCGTTGTTAACGGTAACCGCGTCGTATTCTCTCGGCTATTTTGCTGACAAGGTTATATTCAAGACCGGTAAAGACGGAGCTGATACAGGAAATTCAGTTCACGTTGTTGTGCTGGGACTGGGAATATTATCTTTCATTGTCCTTTCATTGGGATTAGCCGGTTTAATATATGCCGGGGTATTTTGGGCTGTATTGGCCCTGTTGAACGCGGTTTCGCTGTACTTATTCATCCCAGAGCTTAAACGAAAGAATTACAAGATCGAGAAACTAAGCGTTTTTGAAAAAATACTTGTCTGCGTTATCGCGCTGACAGGGGCAATGCTGGTCGTTCTGTCTTTCAGGCCGGTAACCAACCTGGACGCACTAAGCCACATGGTGCTCCTTCCCAAAAGCTATATTTTCAAACACGCCGTCTACAACCTTACCTCCTACAGCCCCTCTTATTCATACACACAACTGCTCACCATGCTCGATATGGTCGTCCTTTCGGTGAGTGACGAAGTTGCGGTAAACCATCTGCACCTGCTGATAGGATTTCTAACCTGCGCCGTCATGTACGCCGCCGCGAAAAAGATCGACGATAGGATCACGGCGCTTTTGACTGTGCTTACGATCATGACTTCAAGCGTATTCTTCGACATGTCCGCCATCGCCAAGATAGATATAGGCATAGCGCTGTTCTCTGCGGCGGCATTCTATTGCCTTGTGAACTGGCGCATTGATAGGGAAAGCAAATGGTTTGCACTGGCCGCGGTATTTTGCGGGTTTACATTCGGCACTAAATATAACGGAGGGCTGGTCCCGGTTTTCTGCGCGGTCTTCTACTTTTACAGTCTATGGAAGAATACAAGAACCGTCAAAGAGAACGTAAAACTCGCGTTGGTTTCGGTGGCGGTCTTTACGGCCTGCGTCATCCCGTGGCTGGCGCTGAACTATTCTTTTACTAATAACCCGGTATCCCCATTCCTCGCGGCGTTTTTCAATGATAACAGCATGCTCGCGGCCATGCGGGAATTAAACAAGGCTTATTTCAGGGAGTCGAGCTCTAACTATTTCATATATCTAAAAGACGTATTCCTTGGCATGCCGGTATTATTCTTTATGTTCTTCGCTGATATGAGGAAAAATACAGCCGTCAGGCTGGCATTCATTTCCGGGGCTTTGTATCTGCTTATCGGCGGGATCTTTTTCCTTCACGCGGACAGGATATTTTTTCCGTCTTTTGTCCTGTTCGGCCTGGTATCCGCTTACACTGTGAGGGGATTAATTGACAGCAATGTACGGGCGCTGAAATACCCATTGCTGTTCATATATTTCGCGATGATAGCTTATGGTGTCTATGCTATTGGCCACGAGATAGGCAGAAAAGAGAACCTGTCTTATTTTTCAGGCAGTGTAAGCAAGGCGGAGTTCCTAGCCAATAACGTCAGCTGTTACCAGATCTCCGTATCGGCCAACAGGCTGGTACCGGCAGGTGAAAAGGTGCTCGGCCTCGGAGACCCGAGGGGCTATTATTTCAACCAGTCTTACGTGCAGGAATTTAGCCGAGTGGGTTTCGATATAATCCAGAAAATCGCCCCGGAAGCGATATTGAACGAAATGAATGCCAACGGCATAAAATACGTCTTATACAGCGATGAAAAATATTTTAATGCCCGCCAACCGGGGATTTTCAATTCGCCCGATTTCATGAATAAGTATTTCGATTTAATCGCCCAAGAAGGCGATTACAGCCTTTTTAAGGTCAAATAACAGCGTTTCCTCGTATATAGGGACGTAGTGAAAGATCAGTGTGTTCCATTTTGGAACATACTGCGGTGGAAAGTGGTGAACGGCTTGGCAGGAAAAGGGACATTACCTGACTACCTGACTCCGTCCCCATGGTTAACCGTACATATTGGGGGTGAAAATGGATAGTAAGGGGGAGATAGCGCTATACCAATCACAGAAAGGGCACATCGAATTAGGGGTGAAGCTGAAAAATGATACGGTCTGGTTGAGTATGCTGCAAATGACTAAGCTGTTCAAAAGAGACAAATCAGTTATTTCAAGGCATATTCGCAATATCTTTAAAGAGGCTGAATTATCAAGGAGTTCATCTGTTGCATTATTTGCAACAGATGTAGGAGACGGCAGAATATTTGAAGTTGAGCATTATAACCTTGATGTGGTAATATCGGTCGGCTACAGGGTAAAATCTAAGGAAGGTGTACTATTCAGGCAATGGTCCACAAGGGTGTTAAAAGAACATATTCTGAACGGATATACAATTAACAAAGACCGACTAACAGAATTGGAAAATATGTACCATTTTATGAAGGATACATTGACTATAACATCGATGAACATAAACCGACTAAGGATAGATTCGGCCAGGCAAAAAGATTTCGTCGTATTGCTTGAAGATGTAGAAAATATTAAAAGAGAGATCGATGTCTTGAAAAAGAGCTCCACATCAAGGCATAGCAATTCATAGGAAATGTACGCCGTTACCGATCCCGCATCGGTACTGGCCGGGTTGCTAAAGAAATTCTTGTTTGTTATCCAAAGGTTGAGTTCATAGGTTTGCGTAGTTAATGAAGTCGAAGATCCGCCTTGGCGGGCCCGAAACCGTTCTAAGTATGTTAATTGTCAAAGTCAGGAGTAAAGATAAATGAAATGGCCACGTTGGTTAACGGATATATTTGGTATTTCCAATGGGGGGTCCATGAAAGAAATGAACGTGCAGGATGTCGCGAGTAGTGTCAGGAAAGCTACGGAGGATTTTCTGTTGACGGATAATACGATAGACCAGGCCGAGTTTTTGACTTGGAGCATTAAGGACGACCTTATACCGCAGGTCCATTCCACGAGACCGGAAAATTCTGCTATGGCAGAAACATTGTACTGCGGCGAGTTGAGGAAATCTCTATCACAGTATGGAAAAACAGATTTTATTATTCCGCCATATATTAATTCATTCGCGGCTAAAACGGTAGCCGATATGATAAATGATATATGCAAACAATTGGGGAAGATATGAAAAATCTATTCTTTGCCGCCATAATGTTAATCCCGACGGCTCCCTGCTATGCCCAGGAAGACCCTGCGGCTGAAGTACAGAACAAAATTATAGGATGGACACAAGCATATCTTAAGAACTACAACCTGGACGTCTATCCGGTCGAAAAAAACAACGATATAATTGCCGTTAACTGGAAGATCATCCCGGTCCAGATCACAAGGAACTCGTCCGACGGGTCTAGCCTTGCTTTCAATCTGAACGGTAACGGCATTAAGCCGCTGAAAGATACAGAAAACAGCCAGGATAACGTAAATCTAAGCCTGGACTTTTACTATTGCCACTGGGTAACTATCGATACGAAATTCAGGACGCGTGGCGACAGACAGGTGAAAACAGATTATATGTACTATGCTGGTTTGAAGCCCGCCACGTACGAGTCCGATAATAGTTTCAAGAACGCTGATTATCTCTTCCAGCCATATATCGGTTTTGACGTTCCCTACACCGACATTATCCCCTATTACTGGAACAAACTTGTAAAACCTGTGCCCAGGAAGAACAGGCCCTTGAAATCTCAACCGGTAAAAGCATATTTCATTTACTCATTTGTATCTAAGATCCATCGGGAGGTAGATACTAACGTCGATAACCGCACCGAACTCGAAGTGGATTACTGGATGGATCTGATAGATAAATCAATATTAGATTATAAGCTGAACGTTTATATGGACAAAGATCTCGTAAAGCGGTATCAGTACTACGACTTGTCGATTTTGTATCCGGTGATCGGAAAGTTGGAGCTGATGATCAAGTGGTCGCGCGGCGCTTTGCCGCCGCTATTTACCCAGACAGATAATTTGACCTATGGCGTAAGATATCAATTCGGAGCCGAGGGTTATTGAGTATATTATAAGTCACATAAGTAATGCCAGGCACAGTTTCCGAGGAAGCAGGATGGGCCGATTAAAGCCTTGTAGCAACGACGTCTCATAAGTCACATTTGATTTAGTCAAAGGAGGAGCAATGTTTGGTTTATTTGAAAATAAATGCAGAATTGAAGATTTGAAATTTGACTCAACCTTCGATCAAATAAAAAAGAGGATACGAATATTAGTGGTAGATGACGACAAAAGTCATTTTCCAATAAAGGCCTTTAAAGACAATAATTACAATATCGATTATTGGAGCAAAATTACTTCTGAAAATATGCATAGAATAGTTGACGGTGATTATGATATTCTTATATTAGATATGCATGGTGTGGCCAGTAAAGATGTATCTTCGAATGGTGGTGTCGGACTACTGAAATATTTTAAACAGTCCAACCCTGCGATCTACATACTAGTATTTTCTAACTATGAATTTTCTATAAATGACTGCAAGGAAATTCAACAATATTCGGATGATATGCTGCAAAAACCTGTTGAATATGTTACTTGTTCTCCAGTGGTAGATTCAATAATCAAAGATAAGTTCAATGCTAAACGGTTTTCGGACATACTAATCGACTATTTGCAAAGTACAGGAATGACTAATAAGGATATAGTCAATACAGAAAATGATATATGCAAGAATATCAAGAAAGGGCAAAGTCATGAAATTATAAGAACAAATATTAAAAGTAAATTACTAAAACCAGAAACGATTACTGCTGTAATGAATATTGTAACCGCTTTTATTAATTATTATTCTGCTGGTTTGAAATGATTAAACTACTTAAGGAATTATTACGTTTTACTCCATTTCCTTGTATTTACGAAGAGATAATATATAAGGGAATAGTTGACACTTCTGTTTCGCCATGCAGAAGCTGCAAAAGCCATATTTGTCGAACGATAGAAAATGCCAACACAATCGAAGTATGTCATAAAGGGTTAATTAGTTATAGCCAATTAGTTACTGAATCTGAATTATTAATATTTTATGGAATTAGGCAAGATATGTTTTACACAAAGCGACGGGCAGAAATTACTTCATTAATAAATAACATTACAATGTTCTTAACCAATGCGGAAGAGATTGAAAAGGAAAACTTTAAAGAATTCCGAGCTACCTACCACGATGTCATTCCAGCCGTTAGTGTTGTGACAAGAAATGCAGAATTATTGATCGGTAAAAGTACCGGCGTAAATTATACTGAAAAGATTGAAAACTCTTCTCGCGAACTAAGAGATCTTTTCGCCTCTGTTCGACTGCTCAATAAACGACTTAGTATGATTCCGTATCTGCTTAATCCAGAGAAGATAATTCTCACTAAATCACAACCAACGCCAATTTATAAAATTGTTGATAAGTATGTAAAATTATTTGAGGGTTATGCTCTACAAGATAGGAAACGTATTCTACTTAAAGGTCCTTCGCATAATTCCCCGTATCTAAAACCAATATTTGAACTAATTCCTTTTGTATTGATTGAAAATGCGATTAAATACTCATTCAGCGAGCAAGATATTAATGTTCAAGTAGTGGATAGTAACAATAATGTCATATTTAGAATCGAATCCTTGGGCTATACGGTTCCAGAAGATCATCATAAAACAATATTTGAAAAGAATGTACGATATGAACATAATAGTGAGGAACTTACATCAGGATCAGGTTTAGGTTTACATTTTGCTAATATGATTGCAGAAATACATAAATTCAATATCAACTACTCTTATATTTCCAAAGGTACTAAAGATTCAAAACCTATCGGGCTCAATTTATTTGAATTTACTATACCGGCTCAATAAAATATGCATACAGGAAATAGGGGATCCCTATTCCCACTATTCCAATAAGTCAGGGGTGGGATATTTTATAAGGAAAGGTAGGGTGAAGTACGGAGAAAGCGCTGCTATTTAGTCATTTATCCTACGTCCCCGATTCCCGGCGGGCAGGAGCGTCATTACTGGCCGGGTTGCGAAAGTTGTTCTGGTGTCTCCAAGGAATCGCGGACAAGCAATAAGTCACATAAGTCATGCCTGTAACCACCGGGACGGAGTCAGGTAGTCAGGTAATGAAAAACGGTGTAAGACTCTCTTTAAGTATGCCGCGTACCAGCGGGACGGAGTCAACTAATAAACTTAATGCAATAAATCCGGGATGATATATTTGATAAGGAAGGGAAGGGGAAAGTACGGTGAAAGAAATGTTTGCTAATTAGTAAAGGAGCGCACAAAACATGAAGAAATGGCTGATTTCTTATTTAATCTTTGCGGTAATTGCGGTATTAATTGGTTGCGGAGATAATAAAACCAATAAAAAACTAATCGGAACGAACGTTGCCAACGCTTCAGTTCCAGGAACAGGCATAACTGGAATTACAAGTACGTCAAGCACAAACACCTACGATGGAACTTATATGGGGCAATTTACTTATGTTTATTATAAAGATAGCGCGGATTTGACAACATGGAGCGCCGTGACAGCCAGTTTCAATCTTACCGTTACGCTCAAATTCGTGGCCAAAGATAGCAAGACGGCATATTATAATATTACGCATGTTATTTGCAGCGATTCAAGATTTGGCACCGGAATTGGCGGATCTACTCCTGCCGTGACCTCTTTCGCAATGTTGCCGGTAAACCCGCCTTCATCTCCGACTAATCAATCGGCGGGACAGGGAATCTCTATTGATTTTCCAAACGGTAGTTCGTTGTTTACTAACAACGCCGCCGGTGCTCTGAGTGTTGATTTTAATGGATGGACATTATCAAGCAGTGTTGATCCGGCATATAAGAACGCCACCTGGTTCCCAATTTTAACGAACTTTCCTCAGCCACCTCCGGTTAATGGCAGTACTCCTAACCCTGAATATAAGAAATGGAACCTTACGCATCAATAAATAGATATTAATACGCAATAGGGTCCGGCCTTTACTTTTAGCATTAGGATAAGTGAGCAGTGGGAATGAATGGAAATGCGCCGGCATTTCGGAACATAATTCCAATATATTCTAAAATATTCCAATAAATACTTGACAAATGCCGGTATATCTACTATGTTAATGTTATGAATATGGAAATACTGGATGTTATAGAAACGGCGCGATACCTTAAGCTCAGCACTAAAAAGGTATATCAACTCATTAAAAGCAATGAGATACCCTATAGGAAAATAGGGGGGCAGTACCGTTTCGTAAGGTCGCAGGTTGACAATTGGGTGGCCGAAGCAACATCCGGCGGCAAATACGGCGCGGATAAGGGTTCCGGTTCCGCTGAAGCCGGAGTGGAGAGCCTGCTCGTAAAAGCGAAAGGAATAACGGATAAGTTGAAACGGCAGTTATTCGTTGTTGCCATATTCACCCGGGAACTCGAAAAACATAGTTTGAAGCCTGTGGTTGTCGGAGGTTTTGCCGTAGAATTTTATACTGTCGGCGGCTATAATACGGGTGATATAGACCTCGTGTTCCCGGATAACGAACTGCTCGGCTCGGTCCTTGCGGGTTTGGGTTTTACAAAGGCCGGAAGGCATTGGGTTAACCGCGAACTTGACGTTTATATAGAGGCGCCGGGTTCGCGGCTGACGGACGGGGAAACAGAACATCTCGCGGAGATCGAGATAGAAGGGTTGAAGACGTATATGATCGGTGTTGAAGACCTTGTAATTGACAGATTGAACGCTCTCGTTCATTGGAAGTCCAGAGACGAGGCGAACTGGATAAAAGAACTGTTACTGATCAATTATGAAAAGATAGATTGGAAATACCTTCAATTACGCTCGAAGGAAGAGAAAACCTATCCTGCATTCGTTAAATTGAAAAAGGAAACGGACAATGCGAAAAATAAATTATAGCGATTTTACAGCGGAGAAAAAAGAAAAATATTTTATGGCGCCGGCCCTGCTTGGAAGAAAAAGGCTTGCCAAAAGGAAACCGCGAGATCCGGAAGAGCGCGACTCCCTGATGATGCTCGATTACGAAAGATACGGTGAATGGATAAAGAAAGGTATCCTTATAGAGGTATCACCGAGAAAATATAAAATAACTTAGCGTACCAACGGGACGGAGTCAGTTAATAAGTTTAAGGTGATTTAACTCATAACGATCAACATTGATACCCCAAAGGCAGATATAAAATATCTGTCTTTTTATTTTGTATCGTTCCGATACCGCATCGGAAGTGGCATCAAATCTATGAATTTTGCCCTTTCTACTGGCGTTATTTTGTCGTTTAAGGTGATAAAGCCGTTGTCTTCTTTCTTGACATTGTAATACATAGTAAATACAATAATACTATAGACCGGAAATGAACGGAGAAAAAATGAAAGTCATCGGATTTATCGCAAGCCCGCGGAAAGAAGGCAATACCGCGTGGGTGGTAAACAAAATACTCGAAGGCGCGAAAGAACGGGGCGCCAAAACCCAATCGTGGTATTTCAACGATCTTGATATCAAACCGTGCCAGGGTTGCCTTTGCTGTCATAGCGAGGGCGGTAAGGGTTGTGTTATCAAAGACGATATGCGGAAACTTTATGACGCGCTTGACCAGGCCGATGCCCTTGTGCTCGGCTCGCCGGTTTACATGGGGCAGATGAGCGCCCAGGCGAAGACATTCACCGACAGGTTGTTCGCGCAGATCTCTCCGCGATTTTCTCCGCACTACAAAGAAAAAGCCGTGAAAAAAAAGCTGATCCTTGCGTTTACCCAGGGTAATCCTGATCCCGGGATGTTCCAGGTGTATTTTGATTATACGAAACACATTTTTCAACTGCTGGAATTTGACGTTAAAGACGTGGTTGTCGTTGCCGGCACGCGAAACGGGCCGGCGAGTGAAAGAAAAGACCTGCGCACTGCGATGAAGGGTATCGGTTCGTCATTGGTGAAATAGTGATTAGGGACACATCCCGATTATTTAGGGAACTCTCCCCAGCCCCTCTTTGTACTTAAAGAGGGGGGATTAAGGATTGAATAATAGTAATACCCCCCCGAGCAAACCGTTACGTAGATAGTATTAACGAAGACATTTCTAATTTGCGGGAAACAATGCATACAATGGACCTTGGCGTTCAGCCAATCGACGAACTTATGGGCAAACTTGGCCTTGCCAACGCCGACCTGGTAAAAGCGTCAGCCCAGATGCTGACGTTCAAGATGGTCCAGAAAGCCAGGAAGGGAAGGCGGTTGACGTTGAACGTCCAGCAGAAGATTTTAAACGCCATACGCGCCGCGAGGCCGGAAAACAACATAACTTTTAAAGACCTTTTCAATTATTAGAAAACGAAGTGAATAAATGGTGTCACAATAAAGAGATCGTTAAGGAAGTAATTTTTTACTAAATTATGTCATTCGACCGAAGAGAGAAATCTCGCCTTTCGTCGAATAGCAAGATCTCTCGCTGCGCTCGAGATGACAGGGATGTAGTTCGGCAACAGGCTCATAAGTCAAGGTGACACAGATCTTTAGAAATTATAGTTATTGAGGGGTATTAATATGCTTTACAGAAAAATGCCGAAGAACGGCGACAACTTATCTCTGCTCGGTTTCGGCTGTATGAGGCTGCCCTCCAAGCGCGGCAAGGTTGACGAGCAAAAGGCCGTTGAGCTGATACGCTACGCCATAGACAAGGGCGTGAACTATGTAGATACCGCCTGGCCCTACCACGGCGGCCAAAGCGAAACTGTACTTGGAAAAGCGCTCAAAGACGGTTACAGGCAAAAAGTTAAGGTCGCCGATAAACTGCCTATCTGGCTGTGCCGCAACAGGGAAGATATGGACCATTACCTTGGCGAGCAGTTAAAACGCGTTGGCGTGGAAGTGTTCGACTATTACCTTATCCACTCGCTTGAGGGCAGTTCGTGGGAAATTGCGAAGAAGGCCGGCGTTATCGATTTTATGAACAAGGCCAAGGAGAGCGGGAAGGCCGTCAACATAGGCTTTTCGTTCCACGGGGCAAGGCACGAATTTAAAAAGATAATAGATGAATACAACTGGGATTTCTGCCAGGCCCAGTTCAACATACTTGACGAGAACGACCAGGCCGGCATCGAGGGTATCCGGTACGCCGCTTCAAAAAATATCGGGGTTATCGTAATGGAGCCATTGCGCGGCGGGACTCTCGCGGGCAAGCTTCCGGCCGGCATCGAGAAAGTGTATAAAACAGCCCCCAGGCAAAGGACCAACGCCGAATGGGCTCTGCGCTGGGTAATGGACCACAAGGAAGTTGTTACCGTACTTTCCGGAATGGGCGAAAAAAGCCAGGTAGACGAAAACGTCAGGATAGCGGGCGAAGCCGAGCCCGGCTCATTAACCGAAGAAGAATTCGCCATAGTCAAGCGCGCCGCCGAAACCTTCAGGAAACTAATGAAGGTGCCGTGCACTGGCTGCCAGTACTGTATGCCGTGCCCCGCGGGCGTGAACATTGCTTCGGCATTTACGTTCTATAACAACAAATACCTTTTTAAACAGGGCTTTATGAACAGGGCAATGTACCTGGTGCAAAACGGAGGCCTGATGGGAAAAACCCCCTCCCTGGCAGGCCAGTGCGTCAATTGCGGCGTGTGTAAAACCCATTGCCCCCAAAGGATCGATATCCCGGCGCAACTCCTTAAGGTAAAAAAAGAATTCGAAGGATTCCTTTCAAAGCCGATATTGTTCCTTTTGAATATGATGTTCTCAGCAGGCAAGAGGAAAGCAAAATGAGCGGTGGCCGCGGGACGGGGTCAGTTAATAAGCTTAAGTTCAGTTAGTTATGCCTGATACCATTTCTAAACCTGACAGGAGAAAACTATGTGGTACAGTCAAATTTTCGTGCCCGGCCTTATTATGCTGGCCGTTTTTATCATTCTTTTTCTGGGTTGCCGTGAAGTTATGTGCTGGTACCTGAAGATCAATAAAATGATCGCTCTTCTGGAAAAGATCGAGGAGAACACCCGTAACCGAAACGGGGGTAATGCCGGCCCGCCCGACACCGCGATCCACGACACAATAAAATCTATTAACAATAATTTTAAAATTTAATATCTTAGGTAAAATTATAAGGGCCGGAAACGGCGCAGGTTTAACTAGCATAACTAAACGCGTATAATTTGCTAAAGTAACGCAAGAGCTAACCCATTTATGGCTATTTATTCTATTTTGATCTCATTGTTTGACAGCCTTTCGACTACGCAGCAGATCATTATTTTTGTGCTGCTGCTTTCTACCGCCAAGCCGCTGCGCAACGCGTTAAGCTATCTCGCGGGGCTTAGCGGGGCGTATTTTGCCTGCGGCATCGCGGGATACCTGACGCTGGACGAACTGCGCGTTTTCCTGAGTAAATATTTTCCGTCCGCGGCCGAGTTGCCCAACGCGCTTTATTATCGAACGGAATTTCTCGCGGGAATTATTATGGCGGCGATCGGGATCTGGTATTTTTACAGAAAAAAATCGACAAGGCAGAGCTGGTCGGAAAATATGATCCTTTCAAAATTGCGGACAATGAACGGCTTATTCGCTTTTGGTATCGGTATTTTAGTATCAGTAACGTCATTTCCTTTCTCGATTCCCTATCTGCTTTCCCTTGGCAGGTATTCGGCGCTGAATCTTGAGTTTTCCGCGGTAAGCGGATATATTATACTTTATAACGTCGGCTACGCTCTGCCGATGATCCTCATATTGTTCGTGTATCTTATTGCCCGGCGGGGTGTTGATGGCTATGGCGATACGATGCACGAAAAAGCGAAAAGGCTCAATCTCCACCTGACAAGCTGGACATTTGCCGGTTTCGGCCTCTTTTCAATGATCGACGCCGGCTGTTACTTCGCGCTAGGCCACGCCCTGATAAAAGGAAGATATTTTTGAGCTAACATTAATGAGACCAGTGGGATGGAGTTGAATTAGTGAACTTATTTAATAATATATCTTGAAATCCTGTTGTATTCACTGTAGAATATAGTACAATATACAAAGTTAGTAAGGGGAGGTGAGAGGAATGGCTGCAAAGAAAAAAGCGAAGAAAAAAGTTGCGAAAAAGAAAAAGAAATAGGCTGCCAATAAAGTGAGATGGCGGCCTTTAGTATTTTGAAAAAGATTTTGTTTGTAAACCATGCCATGGTAAACTTTGCCATGGCATTGCTTTTGTGACTAATTGCTTCTTGGATATGGGTGCCTTCTCTCTTCCCTCCTCCTGAGCTAAAGCATCGGACGACACAGTATTCCCTCAAGTCTTGAAACCTCCTGCTAAAAATCGTATAATATGATCAGTGTTCAGAGTAGAGCCCTGCTAAGAGGAGCTGTCTGACTCTTTTAGCCAGGGTTTTTATATTTTAATAAGAGGGTCGAAATACAATGCAAGACTTTACCAAGGGAAGCGTTCCGAAACTGATGTTCTCGTTCCTGGTGCCGCTCCTGCTCAGTAACACTTTGCAGGCGCTCTATATGCTTATTGACGCAATGTGGGCGGGAAGGCTGCTGGGGGCCACCGGCGTGGCAATTGTGGCCACGGGTATGCCCATCATATTTTTTCTCTCGTCGGTTTTCGCGGGCATCATTGTGGGAGCTGCGATACTCGCTGGGCAGGCGTTCGGCTCGAAGAACCACGAACTGCTCTCGGATATCGTCTCGACTTCCGCGATCGCCACCGTTGCCGCCTCGGTCGTAATTTCCGTTTTGGGGGTGGTTTTCTGCGGGCCGCTGCTCACGCTCATCAATACGCCGGAGCCGCTCGTGCACGGGGCGCACATATTCCTATCGCTCATCATCGGCAGTATGGCCTTATTCTCTATCGGGCAATGGTTCGCTTCGATGCTTAACGCGGCTGGCGACTCGCGCACGCCGTTCAGGATATTGTTGGTAACGCTAATCCTCAACGCCGGGCTCGCGCCCGTTATGATAACGGGGGCTCATATTTTCCCGCCCCTGGGGATCGCGGGGACCGCGATATCTACCATAATCTCGAACATCATAGGAGTTACCATCTATTACATGGTCTGGCGGACGCACCGCATCTCAGAAATAGCGCCGTTCCGTTTCCAGATGCATTTCGCCACGATGAAGAGGATAATCGGGGTAGGTTTTCCGCTCGCCCTGCAGATGCTTATAGTGTCGTCAAGCTTTCTTTTCATCCTATCGCTCGCCAACAGCTTCGGGCAGAACGTCACGGCGGCCTTCGGCGTGGGAAGCCGGGTGGATCAGTTCGCTTTTCTCGCGACGTTTGCCGTGACCGCGGCCATATCCGCTATGACCGCCCAGAACGTCGGAGCCGGAAGGATCGACCGCATACCGGAAATTACCCGCTGGGGAGTGATTATATCAGTTGGCATAGCGATGATGTTCTCGGGGGCCGTGATGCTTTTCCCGGACGCGATAACGAGTTTGTTTACCAGGGAACCGGCGGTAATGAACGTTACGAGGGGTTATTTCCGCGTAGCGGGCCTCAGCTACGTTGCGCTCGCCATTCTTTTCGCCTACCAGGGAGTGCTCAGGGGCGCGGGAGACACGCTGGGCTCATTCTTTATGATCGCCTGCACGATGATATTCCTGCGCGTGCCGCTCTGCTACATACTATCGCATTACACGGCCCTGAAAGAGCGGGGGCTCTGGGTGGGGATACTCATCAGCGCGTTCGCGGGGGCGGTTTCGTTCTACATCTATTATATGAGCGGCAGGTGGAAAAAAAGCGGGACGAAGGTTGCAACGAAAATCTGCGATGAACCTGATTGCTGGACGCCTGGGGTGGTGCAGGCAGAGAATAGGGTTATATAATTAAAGGCGAGAAGAGAGATGAAGACGGGCGTACGTCTGAACTCCCCCTGCCCCCCTCTTTGAACTAAAGAGGGGGAATAGAAAGAACCAACTTCTAACCAAACCAAAACAAACCATCTACCCTACCCTACCTAACCTAACAAGGGCTAAAAACAAATAAAAAAAGGGACCTCCCGTCCACGGGAGGTCCCTTTTATTATATTTTAAGCTTTATTTATTTGAAGTTCGCGTTCACTATCACCA
>Ga0265342_10000099_pt1 | contig 95861 bp, 79 predicted proteins | sample 4CB327metaG_FD_203125 | JGI IMG/M metagenome (GOLD analysis project Ga0265342, IMG submission 203125) | Rhizosphere microbial communities from Carex aquatilis grown in University of Washington, Seatle, WA, United States - 4-CB3-27 metaG | ecosystem: Host-associated > Plants > Roots >...
GAGGACGAGGGTCTCCAGAATGCCAGGCAGCGGCGCACCCGTGACGATCATCTCGAGCACCCGCTTCTCGGCATCTTGCAGGCGGCGCGCCTGGGTCTCGACGGTGATGTCGTCCACGGCCATGCCGACGCGGATTCCAGGCAGCGGGAACGCCCTCATCGCGAGCGCGCGCGTCGGGTAGTCCGGATTGCGTGACTGGCGCACGACCGCCTCCCTCACCTGCCCGTCGCGTGCGACGTCGACGAGCAATTGCTCGAACGTTGCGCCAGCCGCGTAGGGGAAGAGGTCTCGAAAGGCGCTTCCGACGAACCCCTGGAGCGGTCGGAGCGCAGTGCGCTCCGCCGCCGGATTGAACGCGACGAGCCGCACGGTGCTCCGGTCGTCGGGCCGGCCGACCTCCCAGACGCTCAATGATATCTGCGCATAGTGAACGATGTCGGCGTAGAGCCGGGTCGTCTCGTCGCGCTCGAGCTCGTCGGTCACGTCCCGGCAAGCGCCGATGAGGCCCACGACGCGTCCCTCTTCGTCGCGGTCGGCCTCGCCCACGGTCTGGAGGTGCCGTATCGAGCCGTCCGGGCGAACGATCCGCTCACCGTAGCCGAATCGCCCGCCCCTCTCGAGCGCTGCGGTGACCTCCCCGACGACGCGCTGCCGATCGGCCGGATGAACCCGCTCGAGAAACGATTCGAATGTGATGTCGACGGACTGAGGCTTCAGGCCGTAGATGCGATAGAGCTCGTCGGACCACTCTACGGCCTTGGTGCGGGCGTTCCACCCCCAACTGCCGATATGGGTGATTTGCTGCGCCATCGCGAGCTGTCGCTCGACGCGCGCCGGACCGCCGTTCTTGGGTTGCCCCCGCAAGACGCTTTCCTTCCTCCGAAGAGAAAGAAGGTACACCATCCGGCAGTGGGTGGAGAAAACCGCAGATCGCCGCTTTCGCGATAGATGTAGGGATCGGAGTCGTGACCTCACGCAAGTCTCTTTCTTCCGAGCCGTCGGCGCTCTTGGGTGAGGCGAAGCGGCACTTGGCCGCCGGGCGTGCAGCGCAGGCGGCGGTCGCGTGTCTGGCATTGCTCGAGCGCTCGCCCGACCGACCGGAGGGCTGGATGGTCTCCGGCGAGGTGCAGATGGCGCTCCAGCGTTGGGACGACGCGGAGCGGCTGCTCCTTCACGGGTGCGCGATGCACCCCGGCCACGCCGGCCTGCACGCGGCGCTCGGGCGGCTGTACTTGCAGCTCCAACGGTTCGGCGACGCGATGGGACCCTTCGAGAGCTGCGTCCTGCTCGACCCCGCAGCGGCGGCGCATCGCGCGACCTTGGTCGCCATCTATCAGACGCGCGCCTTCACGAGCCCCAGCGAGCGATCGACCCTTGCGATGACCGCGTGCCTCGCGGACCCCTCGCTGACCCACACTCTGATGCACCGCGCGTGGCTCAGCCTTCTCCGCCTCGACCCCGGGGTCGCCGACATCCGTGAGCTCCTGATCGCCCCCGACTACGCGTCGTTCTGTGCGCTGGTGACGAGCGACCGCCTCGCTGCCTGGCAAAGCAGCGAATTCGTCAACGGCGGACTCCGTCGGTTCTTGGTTGCCGACGCCGTCTTCGAGCGCGGGCTCACGTTTGCGCGTCGCTGGTTCTACGAGAATCGCGACGCCGCAGACCGCTTCCTTCCCCTCTTGTGCACGCTCGCGCGCCAGTGCTTCTTGAGCGAGTACGCGTTCGCGTGCGGCGAGGACGTCGCCCGCTTGCCCGATCGGCCTGCGACGGCGGGCGAAGTGGCCCTGCGGGCCTGCTATCGGCCCCTGGCGAGCCACCCCGATGCCGACACGTTCCTCGCGCTTTCGGGAGAGCCGTCGTACCGCGAGCTCGTCCGGATGACCGTCGACGAGCCACGGAAAGAGCACGCCCTGGTCCCTTCGATCCCCACCCTCTCGCCGCCGAGCGACGACGTGTCGCGCGCGGTCCAAGCGCAATACGAGGAGAATCCGTACCCGCGCTGGACGACCGTCGGCGGTGGTCCGCCCGCACCCGCCGGCTTGGCGACGCTCGCTCGCGGCCGGAACATCCTCGTCGCCGGCTGCGGTACCGGCCGCGAAGCGATCGACGTCGCGCTGATCTTCCCGGCGGCACGCGTAGACGCCATCGACCTCAGCCGCGCCAGCTTGGCCTACGCGAGCCGCAAGGCGAGCGAGATGCGGATCGAGAACGTGCACTTCCAGCAAGCCGACATCCTGGACATCGCGCGCATCGGCAGGAGCTTCGACCTCATCGTTTCGTCGGGTGTGCTGCACCACATGCGCGACCCCACGGCCGGGCTCCGGGCGCTGTTGGGCGCTCTTCGCCCCCGCGGAGCGCTCAAGATCGCCCTCTACAGCACGATGGCGCGGGCGGCGTTCACCGAGGCGCGCGCATGGGCGCGGTCGATGGGGTTCTCGCCGACCGAAGAGGGAATCCGAGCCTTTCGTGCTGCGATCTTCGCCCGCGACGAGGACGACCCAATGAGGCAGCGCCTCACTGGTTCGTACGATTTCTACTCGATCTCGACGTGCAGGGATCTCGCGTTCCACGTCGAAGAGCACTCGTTCACGTTGCCCGACCTCGCGGACATGGTTCGGGAGCTCGGGCTTCGGGTCGTGCAGGTGGAGGCCCGCGGCCTCGGCGACATGCAGGCGTATCGAAGGAGGTTCCCGAACGATCCGGCGGCCACGAGTCTCGCCAACTGGCACTCGCTCGAGCTGGAGAGCCCGACGATGTTTTCGAGGATGTACGTTCTGTGGCTGGCGCGCGAGGGCCAGGGAACGAAAAACGACCTGGAGTGGATCCGCCGAACTGGTCGGATGTGAGCAGCCTCCCGCGAACCCGCTCAGCGCTTCGCCGGCACGGGGGGCGGCGCCTGGCTCGACGCCATCTGCATCGCCGAGCGGCCCTCCATCATCATTCGCAGCTCTTCGGTCTCGAGCGATCGTCCCATCGCCTCTTCGTACGATATGAGCCTTCGCTGATGGAGCGAATACAGGCTCTGATTCAGAGTCTGCATTCCGAACTTGTCTTGCCCGACCTGCATCTGCGAATAGATCTGGTGAACCTTGTCTTCGCGGATGAGATTTCGGATCGCCTGGTTCGGCACGAGAACTTCGAGGGCCAGCACCCGGCCCGGCGCCCCCATGCGCGGCAAGAGCTGCTGCGAGATGACCCCCTGCAGCACGAACGAGAGCTTCGACCGAACTTGCTGCTGCTGATGCGGCGGGAAAACGTCGATGATCCGATTGATCGTCGAGACCGCGCTGTTCGTGTGGAGCGTGGCGAACACCAGGTGACCGGTCTCGCTGATGGTCAGCGCCGCTTCGATCGTCTCGAAATCGCGCATCTCGCCGACGAGCACGACGTCCGGGTCCTGCCGCAAGACGTACTTCAGTGCGCTCTTGAACCCATCGGTGTCCGTCCCGACTTCGCGCTGGTTGACGATCGACAGCTTGTGCGGGTGAAGGTACTCGATCGGATCTTCGACGGTGATGATGTGGAGTCGCTGCTCGGTGTTGACCTTGTCGATGATCGCGGCCAGCGTCGTCGACTTGCCCGACCCCGTAGGCCCGGTCACGAGGACGAGACCGCTCGGCTTGTTGGCAAAGTCCGAGACGATCGGGGGCAGGCCCAGCTCGTCGGAGGTGAGGATCTTGAACGGGATGGTGCGGAACGCCCCTGCGACGGCGCCGCGCTGCATGTAAACGTTCGCGCGGAAGCGCGAAAGCCCCTTCACGCCGAACGACAGATCGAGCTCGCTGTGCTTCTCGAAGTGCGCGCGCTGCTCTTCGGTGAGCACGGAGAAACAGAGCTGCTTGGTCTCGACGGGGCCGAGGGGCGGTAGCTTCAGCGGGACGATGCTCCCGTCGATGCGCAGGAGGGGCGGCGTCCCCGTCGTCACGTGCATGTCGCTCGCCCCCTTCTCAATCATCGTCTTGAGAAGCTGGTGCAGGTTGACCTTGAACTCGGACGGCTGCGTCATGCGTGTCTCTGCTAATCGGCCATGGTCACCCGCATGACCTCCTCGGGGGTAGTCACGCCGTCGATGACTTTCTTGATGCCGCTCGCGCGCAGCGAGCTCATTCCATTCTTGATGGCACCGAGCTTGAGCTCCGCGGTCGATGCGCCTTGCAGAACCATCTCCTTCAGATTGTCGCTGAAGCGCATTACTTCGTAAAAGGCGATACGGCCTTTGTAGCCGCTGCCATTGCAAGTGCGGCACCCCGCGCCCTTGACGAGCTTCGCCGTGGCGATTTGCTCGGGGGAGAAGCCGCAATCCTCGAGGATCGTTCGCTCGTAGCGCACCTGCTGGCGGCAGTCGGAGCAGATCTTGCGGGCGAGTCGCTGGGCGAGCACCAGGTTCACGCTCGCCGTGATGAGAAAGGGCTCGACTCCCATGTTGAGCAGGCGCGATATCGTCGCCGGCGCGTCGTTCGTGTGCAGAGTCGACAAGACGAGGTGCCCGGTGAGCGCCGCCTTGACCGCGATCTCGGCGGTTTCGAAGTCCCGGATCTCCCCCACCATGATGATGTCCGGGTCCTGGCGGAGAAACGCACGGAGGGCCATGGCGAAATTGAGGCCGATCTCGTCGTGCATCTGCACCTGGTTGATGCCGTGCAGGTTGTATTCGACCGGATCCTCGGCCGTGCTGATGTTGTGCGCGACCTTGTTGAGCTCGGTCAGCGCGGAATAGAGTGTCGTCGTTTTGCCCGATCCGGTCGGGCCGGTGACCAGGACCATCCCCCACGGCTGATTGATCGCCCACTTGAAGTCGTCGAGGGGCTTGTTGTCGAAGCCGAGCTTGGTCATGTCGAGCTGGAGGTTGCCCTTGTCGAGCAACCGCATCACGACCTTCTCGCCCCAAATCGTCGGGAGAACCGAGATGCGGAAGTCCATCTCGCGGCCCTTGCCGAGCTTGAGCTTGATGCGCCCGTCTTGCGGCAGCCGCCTCTCGGCGATGTCGAGAGAGGACATGATCTTGATACGGCTGGTGATGGCGTTCTTGAGCTTGAGCGGCGGCGTCATCTCCTCGGCGAGGACCCCGTCGATGCGGTAGCGGACCCGGAGCTTCTTTTCGTACGGCTCGATGTGGATGTCGCTCGCCCCCTTCTTGATGGCGTTGAGCAGCATCATGTTCACGAGGCGCACGACCGGGGCGTCTTCGCTCGCCTTCTCGAGCTCGAGGAGGTTCACATCCTGCTCGTCGCCGGTGAACTCGATCTCGCGCTCGTCGAAGCCGGCCATCACCTCGTCGTACGAGGGGCCGGCGTTGTAGTACTTCTCGATCGCGTTGTGGATCGCCGTCTCGCTGGAGATCACCGGCTCGATGTTGTAGCCCGTCAGAAACTTCAGATCGTCGATCGCGTTGAGGTTGGTCGGGTCCGCCATCGCGACGATCAACGAGTTGCCGGTCCGCGAAACGGGCACGACCTTGTGCCGCTCGCACGGCTCCTTCGGCACGAGCTTCAAGATGTCGGCGTCGATTTCGTACTCTTCGAGGTTGACCGTCGGAACTCGATACTGCTGGGAAAGAAAGCTCGTGATCTCGTCGTCGCTCACGTAGCCGAGCTTGGCGAGGGTATAGCCGAGGTTGTTACCAGACTTCTGCTGCTCCTCTTGCGCATGCCGGAGCTGCGCCAGCGAGATAAGCTTCTCTCGAACGAGCAGCTCACCGAGCCGATTGTTGTTGGCCATCTTCCGTCAGAGTAACAGGCTTTACAGTAGGCATGGCGCGCATCTTCGGAACCTTGCTCGGAAAAGGCCGACCTCTTGCAAAGGCTCGGGCCGCCGAGCTCCGGGGCGAGCTCGCTCAAGCCGCCGCCCTCTTCGCGAGCGCCGGCCGGCCCGATGAAGCGGCTCGGGTGATGGTGTTGCGCGGCGACGCGGAGCCAGACCCGGAGCAGCGCCTTCGACACTACGGGCTGGCCCTCGCGACCGCTCCGGAGGGCAGTGGCGTGCACGCCCACGCGCGGCGCAAACACTCGTCCGCCGTCATCGCGATGGCCGCGGGCGCGCCGGTGACGGCCGCCGTGAGGCGCGATCTGGCGCGCGCCGCGTCCGAGCTCGAAGCGATCGGCGACCACGGACCCGCGGCAGGGGCCTACGCGCGCGCGGGCGACGTCGAGCGACAGGCGCGGGCACTGGCGCGCGCGGGCGACGTGGACGCGCTCGACGAGCTCCTCGCCGAGGAGCAACGGCGCGATCGAGAAGCCATCGCACGGCGCAAGGCTCACGACGACATAGCCCTACTCGTCGCCAGTGGCCGGCGACGGGATGCCGCTGCCCTGGCACGGCAGTGCGCCGACGAGGGGGTCCGCGAACGCGGGCGATCCATCGAACGAAAGCGCATCGCGGGGAGCACGGTGAACGTTCGCGTGCGCGGCAAGGACATGGCGATCGTTCTGGGCGACGAAATCGTGATCGGGCGCGCGCCGGAGCACCCCGCGCCGGCGACGAGCGGACCGCAACGTTCTGCGGGCGGCATCGCGGTAGTCGCAGCCACCGTCAGTCGCAGGCATGTGGCCATCGGCAGGCGCGACGGACAGGTCGTCGTTCGCGATCTCGGAAGCCGCAACGCGACGACTCTGCGCGGAGTGGCCCTCGCCGGAGAGGCGCTCGTGGGCGACGGCGTCGAGCTGCTGCTGGGGCGCGATGTGCCCCTGGTCGTGCGACCGGCGAGCGAGATCGGCGGGGCAGCGGCCATCGAAGTGGCTGGCCGCCGATGGATCGCTCCGCTGGGACCCGCGATGCTGGGGGTCGGGCGCTGGCGCCTGAATCGCGGCGAGGACGGATGGATCGAGCTCGGCACGTCCGATGATCCGCCCGCGTTCGCGGGGACGCTTCGACTAGAGCGGTCGGTCACGCTTCTGGCGGGAGACGCCATCTCCGTGGAGCGTGCGGGAGAGCCCGTTCTGGAGGTGCGGCCCGCGTGATGGTGGATCGAACGAACGCGCCCGACCTCGAACGCCTCGCGGCCTTCGGCACGCCGGGCGGCCCCGCCCTCGACGAAGCCCTGGGACTGTTCGCTCGCTTGCGGACGACACCCGCCGAGGCCCGCGCGGTCGATCGGCTGCTCGCCCGCGCAGCGATCGCCGCGCTGCCCGAGCCGCTGCTCGTCGCCGTCGCGTGCGCGCTGGTCGACCGCGGCGAGAAGAAGCTCGCCGCGCGCTTGGTCGCCCGAGCGAGCTCCGCGCCGGCGCTCATGATCCGCGCCGGTCTGCTGGCCGATGAGGGCGACCTGGCAGCAGCCGTGGCTCTCGTCGAGCGCGTCCTGTCGCGCGACATCGACTGGCCTGGGGCGCGGGAACGGCACGCGCGCTGGGTGCGCGAGCTTGGGGTGGCGCGGCCGGAGCCCGAGGCCGGAGCCTGGGATGCGGCCATGGCGATCGCGCCGGAGGCGCCCTTCGAGCTCCTCCGAGAGGTCGGACGTGGAGGCGCGGGCACGGTGCGCGAGGCCCGCGACCGGGCGCTCGGACGCCACGTGGCGCTCAAGATGTACCATCGGCCCGATCGCGACCGCGCGCAGCTGTTGCACGAAGCGCGCGTGGCGGTCGCTCTGGCAGGTTCGGGGATCGTCCGCGTCTTCGACGTGGACCCGGACCACGGATGGCTCGCGATGGAGTGGGCCCAGGTCGGGGCCTTGAGGGCCGTTCTTCGCGCCTGCGACCTCGGCTCGCTCTTGCCCATCGCGCGGTGGGCCATCCCGCTCGCGGCCGCGCTCGCCCGCATTCACGCCGCGCGGTGGGTGCACCACGACATCAAGCCCGCCAACGTGCTCCTGACCGCCTCGGGGGTGCCGTTGATCAGCGACTTTGGAACCGCTCGCCGCATCGGCGAGCCGAGCCCGCCCGGGAGCCTGGGCTACGTCTCGCCCGAGCGGCTTGCTGGACGCGCGAGCGACCCACGCGACGACATTTACGGCTTCGGACGGCTGCTCGAAGACGCGCTCGAGGTGACACCGCCCGAGGTGACGGGCGGCGAGGGCCGCAAGGGCTGGCCGGGGTTGGCCGCGGCCTGCACCGGGGGCGACGAGGCTCGTCCGAACGATGGGGGGAAGCTCCTGGCGAGGGCGCTGGAGGCGGGCGATGGTTAATGCTTAAAGCCTGCGTCATCCAGGACGGGCGACAAGAAGGCGCCCGCCTGCATCCAACCAAACTGACACCCCGCCACAGCGCCATGCCCACAACCTATACAGACCTCATCGCCGACATTCGGAAGCGCACCAAGCAAGTCCCGCTCGAAGAGATCAAGCGGCGCATCGACGCGCGGGAAAAGGTTACCCTCGTCGACGTCCGCGAGAAGGACGAGTGGCGCGCCGGCTACATCCCCGGCGCGCTTTCCATCCCACGCGGGTTTCTCGAGATCCAGGCGGAGCAAAAGCTCCCGGACAAAGGTGCGCGCATCGTCGCGTATTGCGCCGGTGGCACGCGTTCGGCCCTCGCCGCAGCGACGTTGCAGGACCTCGGCTATACGAACGTCGAGACGGCCAACCCGGGGTTCGTCCGCTGGAAGGATCTCGGCTTCCCCGTCGAAGCGCCGCCGCAGTTGACCGATAGCCAGCGCGATCGCTACTCGCGGCACATCCTTCTGCCCGAGGTGGGGGAGATCGGTCAGGCAAAGCTCCTTCAGAGCAAGGTGCTCCTGCTCGGCGCCGGGGGGCTCGGCTCGCCGGCTGCGTTGTACCTGGCGGCGGCGGGCGTGGGAACGCTTGGGATCGTCGACGCCGACGTGGTCGACGCCTCGAACTTGCAGCGGCAGATCGTCCACTCGACGAGCCGCGTCGGAACCGCGAAGGTCGACAGCGCGGCCGAGGCGATCGCAGAGCTCAACCCGGACGTGCGGGTGGTCGGGCACAAGGAGCGAATGACGAGCGCGAACGTCGAGCGGCTCTTCGGCGACTACGAAGTGGTGATCGACGGCACCGACAACTTCCCCACGCGCTACCTCGTCAACGACGCGAGCGTATTCATGGGCAAGCCGGTCGTGCACGGCAGCATCTTCCGCTTCGACGGTCAGGTGACGACTTTCATCCCGGAGAAGGCGGCGAAGAAGTTGGGAATGGCGGAGCCCAGCCCCTGCTACCGGTGCCTCTACCCCGAGCCGCCGCCGCCGCACCTGGCGCCGAGCTGCCAGGAAGCGGGCGTCCTCGGCATCTTGTGCGGGATTATCGGCACCTTGCAGGCGACTGAGGCCATCAAGATCCTCCTCGGCAAAGGCACGACGCTGGCGGGGCGACTGCTCACCTACGACAGCCTGAAGATGAAGTTCCGCGAGCTCCGGCTGCGGCGCGACCCCCAGTGCCCGGTGTGCGGGCCGAAGCCGACCATCACGAGCTACATCGACTACGAGGGGTTTTGCGCCACGGGATGATGCCTACAGCGCGTGGACGCCCTCGTCCTTGCCTGTTGTGAGCGTCTCGTCTTCCGGCCTTGCGTCCGTGCCGCGCGCCGGAAGCGAGGGGAGCGTGGCCCGCGCGGAAGAATCGTTGTCCGTCACGTACCGCGGCGGCTGGCCTGGGCGGCTCACGTCGGTCCACGCGACGTGGCCCGTGCCGGCGTCGCGAACGTCCATGTGGACGAAGCCGCCGTTGGGGTAATAGCCGCACCCCGTATCGGGGAGCGTCTTGCAAAAGGCAACGAGCGCGTCGTCTGCGACGCCGTCGATCCGAAAGTCGAGCGCTCGACCCGTCGAGTGGTAGCTACCGGCGCTACGCGGACGGTAACCGGATACGAGGACGAGGCGCGCCGCCTCGGTCCCTTTGCGAAAGTGATCGACGACGAGCTCCAGCCTCTCGACGAGCTTCGCGTCGAGCCGGCGAGCGCCGGGGGCCCGCGCCAATGTCGAGAGCTGGTCGACTCCCGCGGGCGTGGCCGCGCCGTCGCACTTGGCGAGCGAGAGCTTTGCCGATGCGGCACCGGAGACGACCTCGACGGGTGCCTTGACGCACTCGCGCAGCTTCGCCTCTTTGAGGGCCCGCGCTTCTCGGTGGTGGTGCGCCCGGACGCCTGCCTTGTGGAGCTTGGCGTCGATGCGGGGAGTCGCGCCGGCGATCGCGGGGGCGAGGGCGAGGGCAAGGGTGAGAACGGATTGGATTCGGATGGGGGCGGCCATTGGAGGTGTCCCACATTGGTACACAACCAGGCGGACGGCCAAGAAAGTGACGACCGGCCTCGTTCCGGCGCTTGACCACGGCGCCCGGAATCGCGAACCCTTCGCGCCATTATGAACGGTGCGGAGTTCGAAGCGGCGTTGCGCACACTCCTGACGAGGGCCGAGCGCGCGAGCGAGAACGCCTCATGCCTCGCGTGCGACAAGTGCGAGCGCTGTAGCGAGTGCACCTTCTGCGTTTCATCGAAGGGACTCTCGCGATGCCACTACTGCACCGAATGCTCGGATTGCACCGACTGCGCGCATTGCGTCCGTTCGTCGGGCTGCCTCGCGTGCCAGCACTGCGTCGAGACCTCGCGGAGCACGGGCAGCGCGTACCTCGTGCGCTCCGTCGGATGCAACGGATGCACGTACTGCTTCGGATGCGTCGGTCTGGCCAGGCGCGACTTTCACATTCTGAACGAGCCGTACGACCGGGCGACCTACTTCGATCTCACCCGCCGGCTTGCGCGCGATCTGCGCCTCGTTCTGCCATGAGGGCCGTCGTGCAGCGCGTGTCGAGCGCGAGGGTCGAAGTGGGCGGCGAGGTCGTCGGCGCGATCGACGAAGGACTTCTCGCGTACATCGGGTTCGGACGTCACGATACCGACGGCGACCGTGCGTGGGTGCTGGCGAAGATCGTCGGAGTGCGCGTGTTCGCGGACGAGGCGGGCAAGATGAGCCGCAGCGTCGCCGACGTCCAGGGCGCGATCTTGCTCGTAAGCCAGTTCACCCTCTATGGCGATCTACGTCGCGGCCGGCGCCCGAGCTTCGACGAGGCGATGGCCCCAGATCGAGCGGAGGCGTTCTACGAAGCGGCCGTCCGCGAGACGCGCGCCATGGGCCTGCACGTGGAAACGGGCCGATTTCGCGCGGGCATGCGGGTGTTCTCGGTGAACGAAGGCCCGGTGACGATCGCGATCGATTCCGCCGTCCGCGGTCTCGTTCCACCCCGGACAGCGGCGCCCTCGTGAACGAACCGGGCGACGATCGAGCGAGCGATCGGGTGCTCGATGCGCTCTGGACGCGAGCCCTCGATGCGTGGAGCGACGACGCGACCCACACGGCGCTGCTCGACCACGCGCTCCGCGCCCACGCGCTGCCCGAGCTCGCGGGCCGGTACCGCGCGCTCGTCGATGATCCCGACAAGGGGCCACTCGCGAAGAGAAAGCTCGACGGAGTCGTGGTCGCCGCAACGCAGATGCTGATGTCGATGAAGACGCCGACGCCTGGCAAAGTGCCCTTGCCCATCACCCTCACCGCTTTTGCGATCTGCGTGCTGATGCTGGGGTGGCTGGCATTGGCGCTGCGGCACCGGTAGCGCTCTGCCGCCCATTCGGGCCGATGCGCAGAGACGGCATACGCCGCGCATCGAGCTTCGACTCATGCGGCTGGACGCTCGTGCGCGCCGATGGGCCGCGCTGGTCATCGCGCTCGTCATCATCCCATGGTGCCGCACTGTGCGCGCCGATGGGGCCGATCGACCTGCCGCGGGCGACGGTCGAACCTCTGCCGAAGGCGCCCCCGCAGAGCCCGCGCCCGACCCGCTGCGCATCGGCGCCATCGGCGGAGTCGGCTTTCCGCAGCCGCTGGCGATCGAAGGCATCGTCGTGCTGAGCGGCGTCGTCGCGCTCGGCGTGGAATACGGGGCACTGCCGAGCACGACCATCAGCGGAGTCGAGGCGAGCCTGTGGTCGCTCTCGGGCGACGCGCGGGTGTTTCCGTTTCGCGGGGCATTTTTCATCGGCCTGCGCGCCGGCCACCAGCACGTGGCCGCATCGACGCGGATCGTCCTGGGATCGATCATCTCGATCCCCGAGGCGCTGACCATCGACTCATGGTTCGTGAACCCGCGCCTGGGCTTCCTTTGGACGTCACGGCTGGGGCTCGCGTTCGGTGTGGACGCCGGCGTCGAGATCCCCATGAGCACGGCCATCTCGAGCACCTTGCCGCTGGCGCTGCTTCCTCCGGCGCAGGACACGGTTAACGCGATCGCCAACGCGGTCGTCCCCACAGTCGATATTCTTCGAATCGGGCTGATCCTCTGAAGCGCCTATGGCGCTATCTCCTCTCCCGTCGAGGACGGTCGGATAGTCATTGTCGACGACAGTGGTCGCGTTCTCGATGTCGCGGCCAATCGCTGCAAGAGGAACCGTCAGGCGAGCAGGCGGGAGAGCGTCGCAGCCTCAATCGATGAAAAGCGTCGCCATCAGGCGCGCCGTGAAAGGATAGGCGGGGGTGAAGCTCACTCCCTCGCACCCGCCGAACCCACCCGTCGCCGGATCGATCGCCAGACGGCCGTTGGTTCCACAAAGATTGGCCGGGACCTGGCTGAGCGGCGTTCCCACGGCCGGATCACTGCGCAGGCGGCTGACCGTGTCGAACTGCGCGGACCGGTAGTTCCCGTTGAACAGGTTTTCGACGTCGAGCGCCACGTCCCACCTTCGCATGCGGTAGCCCACGTGCACATCGAACTGCGTGAAGCCCGGAGCGACGATCACGCCATCGTCCGACGCGGGGCGATCGCCTATGCCGTAGAAGCGCAAGCCCGCGCGCCCGATGCCGTTACCGATGTCGTGGCGAGCCGAGATCCCCCCCGACCACGTCTGTTTCGGTGCGAGGGCAAGCCCGCCGCCGTTCTCCTTGTCGGTGCTGAACTGCGAGTGCGTCAATGTCACGGCGCCGTCGGCAGCGAGCCATGGAAAGAGCTCGTAGCGGCCCTCGAGCTCGACGCCGTAACGCCGGGTCGCCCCGCTCACCGACGTCGTGCCGTCGTCGCCGTTCCACACAGTCTCGCTGCCCAGATCGAGCGCCCATAGGGCGGTGGCGAAGTCGAGTTTGTCGAAGAGATGCGTGCGGGCGCCGACTTCTTCACCGACGGCACGTGTGAGCGGCGTGACCGAGGGGGTCGTGAACACCCCGCGCACGTCATTCGAATGAAGCCCGTGGCCCCAGTTCACGTAGAGGTCGAGCTGCGCGTCTTTCTTCTGCAACGGAGACACGATGAGGCTCGCCTTGGGACTCAGCTGCTGCGCTGCATCGACACCGCTGTGCGGGTTCTGCGGGTCGGTGCTGCCCGGAAGGTTGTTGTCGACCGAGAACGCCAGCAAATCCGCGCGTCCCCCGAGGACGACCCGGGCCCAAGCGACCGGCGCGATTTCCTCGCTCACGAACGCGCTCACCATCGTCTCGCGCACGTTGTTGTTGCGGACAGGCGCGAGCTGAACGCGGTTCAACGTGTTCCAGATCATCTCGTGGATGTCATCGGCCCGCACGTCGCCCCCGATCGTCGTATCGAAGCGCACGCCGGCGACTTCGTGCGCGATTCGATAGCTCACTTTGGTGCCGTAAAACGTGCGGCGATCCTGCTGTTCGATCTCGTCGCCGTTCTCCGGATCACGCAGGTAGAGCGTGAAGTTGGAGAACAGGTTGAACGTGTAGGTACCGACGTAGCCGAGCGCTCGCACTTCGCTGTTGTCCGTGGGCCGGAGCTTGTACTGGACGTAGACTTGGTGGCGCATGGTGTCGCCCCCCTCGTTCGGATCGAGGGACCCGAACCGCGTGATGAGCCCCTGTTCGACCGCGCGTGCTGGAATCTGCCCAGAGCCGTGCCAGTTTCCCCCGTAGCTCATTTCGCCAATCGACAGTGTCGACGTCGGCGTGAGCTTGAATGTGAGCTTGTTGAAGAGCTTGTACTTGGTCCAGTTCTCCGGATTGTCGAAAGGCCCATTCTGACGGCCGATCTCCGCGGCGAACGTCGCGGACGCGACGTCCCACTTGGGGCTAGCGATCAGAAGCCCTCGGTACCCAGGGGCCCCGTGCCCCGGCGACCCGCTCAGCCCGAAGCCCACCGAGCTATGCTCGAAGTCGTCGCGCGTGACGAGGTTCACGGCACCAGCGGTCGCGAAGTCACCCTGGTTCGCGAAGTAGGGGCCCTTGGTGATCTCCACCCGCTGGACCGCCTCGGGGATGATGAAGTTCGTGTCGCTGAAACCTTGGCCATGTGCGTGGCTCACCATGTTGATGGGGACGCCGTCGATAGCGAACGCGATGTCGGTGCCGTGGTCGGCGTCGAAGCCGCGCAGAAAGTACTGGTTTGCCTTGCCGCCCCCGGAGTGCTGAACCATCACAAGCCCAGGAGTCACGCGCAGGATGTCCTGCACACTCCCGATGGGCCGAAGCTGAAACTCGCGATCCTGAACGGAGTACGAAGAGGCAGCGCTCATCGGCCGCTGCGCCAGGACGAGCGTCGACTGGTCGGGGCCGGCCTGCGTCGCGGTTGCCGGCAACGTCGGCGGCGCGGGGGGTGGAGATGCCGAGGGGCCCTGCGGGGTCGCCGGCGGCAGTTGAAACTCGTAGGAAAGCTGGATCGTCGCCCGAATGGGCACACCCCCCTGCTTCGCTGGCTCGAACTCGAACCGCCTGGCGGCTGTGAGCGCGGCTTCGTCGAAGCCTTGCCCGGCGGCCCGGACCACGCGTGCGCCGGTGACGGCCCCATTTTCGTTGACCTCGAGCTCGAGGCCCACCGTCGCCTCGATGCGATTCTTGAGCGCGTCCGGCGGATACGTCGCCTCTGCGCGCGTTTTCAGCGACGGAGGGGTGAGCGCAGCGTTCGCGATGGGCGGGCTGGGGGCGTCGCGGCCCGTGGGGTCCTGCGCGAACGCGAAGGGCCCGGGGGAAAGGCCGACGAGCGCGGTTGCGCCGAAGAGGCATGCGCTTCGGAGGTTCGAGGGCATCCGTGTCTGGTTTCAGAGGGGTGGAAGGCCTTCCGAACGCGGCGTAACACGATTCTAGGAATTCGTGTTATGCACTCGGTGCACTGAAGCCGTCCGGTGCGCTCGCCCGTAGGTTGGTCCGTGGCCTATCTTTCCCTCAGAGCTTCCACGCTGGGTCTGTCCGCCGGCGCGCATGCGATGATTGCGTTCGCGGCCTTCGGGCCACCCGGGCAAGGAACTGTCTCTACGGTCGACCCGCTCGTGCCCGTCGACGCCGTGACCGTAGAGGAAGCTTCTCTACCCGAACCACCCGAGGCGGTTGCTGCGGGGGCGCGAAGGATGACCCCGGCCGGTCACACGCACTCGCATCCAATCGAGCCCGGTCACGACACGCGTCCCCGCGAATCGTCCCTCGTGCATCCGTCGGTGCCTGCACAGGCCGTCGCGGGCGCTTCACTGCCGATCTCCGAGGCGCCGGCCGCCATCGCCCCTCGCTTTTCGATGCGCGTTGGCACCAACGATGACCCAACGGAAAGCGGCCACGCCCTCGCCGGGTCATCCGGCGGTGACGCGACGCTCGACCCGAACGGGACGCCGTTTCCGGAGGCCGGCGTTTCGGTCCCGGCGCGCCTACTCGGGTCTGGATCGCCTGCGTATCCGGCCGCGGCTCGTTTGGCTGAGGTCGAAGCAGACGTCGCTCTCGAAATCGTGGTTTCGGACGATGGCCGTGTCCTCGATGCTCGTGTGGTTCGGCGCACGGGCTACGGCTTCGACGAGGAGGCACTTCGGTTCGTGCACGCGGCGCGATTCTCTCCTGCGTTGCGAGGCGGGCGTCGCGCTGCCGTCCGAATGCGCTGGCTGGTTTCTTTTCGCCTGCGCTAGGCGTCGCGCGTGCCTCGACGGCCATGGTCGTGGTCGTGGTCGTGCTCCTGCTTGGAGCCGGCGCCGCCGGTCGCTGCCACGATCTCGATCGAGCCTTGCAGCACACCCCGCGTGCCAAAAAGCTTCTCGGCAGCGCTCTGAAGCCTGTCGGCACGGCCACGCATCACGATGAGCTCGAGACATCGATCGTGATCGAGATGCACGTGCATCGTCGAGCGAACCTGGTCCCCGAGCTCGTGCTGCATATCCATCAGACGCTCGGCGAGGTCCCGAACGTGGTGGTTGTAGACCAAGGTCACGCTCGCATACGCATCGACCCGCTTGCGGGAGAGCGATCGGAGCACTTCGGCCCGTGCAAGGTCGCGGAGCAACTCGGATCGCGTGCTACCGCGCTCCTGCGCGAGCTCATCGAGCTGCGCGAGGAGCGACGTCTCCATCGCAACGCCAAAGCGGGTCAGGTCCGACATGAGAGGCGTAGCTTACCGGGACACCCTTGAAAAGGCGCCTCCCATGGAGGCACCTGGCCGACCGAACGGCTCTCATCGCACAACGAGAGCGTCGGCTCGTCGGAGGACTTCTTTGGCCGTCGCGTGGTCCCTGCTCCGAATCGTGATGGCGAAATCATCTCCGTCCGGTGCGACCATGGCCGTGATTCCATCGAGCGCAAGGGGGTCCCAGCCCGCGTCCGCGCTAGAGGCCCTGGTGCTCAAGTGGTCGTCGACGAGGCTCTGCAGCCACTCCGCTGTGACGCCCGGAACCGCGGCCACCTTGACGGTCGCGCCCGCGAGCTCCGTGCGACGTCTCTTGTCGATGGTGGTGGTCCGGTCGGGAACGACCTCGGTGACGTATCCGGGATGAGCGAAAGGGCTTACGTCGCGATTGCCGAATGGACCTGCGCAGCTGCAAGCGCTGGAGCTCATCGTGTCTGCCAGCGCAATGGAACCGGTGGCCAAAGCTGCAACGAGCGCGAGCGCGGGGATGACGGGACGGACCATGGCCGACCTCCTTGGTGCTTCTTGTTGGTGAGCGTCGCCCGGATATACGGGCGCGCACGCAACAACGTGGGCAACGAGGGGGCCGCCAGCAAGTGCCAAGTCGCATCGATGAGCTTCACGATCAGCCTACCCGACGAGCTTCACCGCTAGCCCGATCGCCGCCTTCATCCCGCGGACGTCCGCGGTCCAAGTCCCGGCGCGGTCATAGGCCGTACCGTGATCCACGCTCGTGCGCACGATGGGAAGCCCGAGCGATACGTTCACGGCGTCGCCGAATCCGGTGAGCTTCATCGGGATGGTCGCTTGGTCGTGATACATCGCCACGACGCCGTCCCATTGACCCGCCAGCGCCAGCCGAAACGCGCTCTCCGCGGGTACCGGACCGTCGATCGCCGCAGCGATACGCGCCGCGCGCAGCCGAGCTCGAGCGCGGACGATTCCGGGCGCGATGCGCGTGCGCTCCTCCTTGCCCAGGAGGCCCCCCTCCCCCGCGTGCGGGTTGAGCCCCGCAACGGCCACGCGCGGTGTCGTTCGCGAGATCCGCGCGAGGAGCCACGCCAGCCAGTAGATCGCTCGCGCCACGGCCGGCGGCGTGACGGCACGGGGCACGCGTGCGAGCGGCAGGTGCGTCGTGACCAGCGACGTCACCAGAGTGGGCGACCAGAACGCCATGACGACCTCGCGCGCTCGCAGGCGACGTTGCAAGTGCTCCGTGTGCCCCAGGAAGGACACCGCCCCGGAGCGAACGATGGCCTCCTTGCTCGCCGGTCCCGTCACGAGAGCATCCGCGTCGCCGCGCGCCACGGCGTCGCACGCCGCGTCGATCCACGCGAGCTGCGCCGCTCCCGACGCGGGAGTCGGCGCACCGGGCCTTCGATCCCGTGGTCGCAAGTCCCCCGCCGGCTGCCACACCGCGATCCGCCCGCGCGGCAGGGACCACGCTCCGCTCGGATCCGATACGCGTACGACTCGCCGCCCATCCACCCCTGTGCCCTTCGCGGCCAGCTCGATCGTTCGAGCGTCGCCCACGAGAAGAATGCGGGCGCCGCGCTCCGCCGCCGCCGCCGCGACACTGACTTCAGGACCTACGCCACAAGGGCAACCGACGGAGAGCGCGATCCGCGCCCTCATCGAGTCTTTCCGGCTTCGCTCGGAGCCCGCAGCTTGTAGCCCGCTCCCCGCAACGTCTCGAGCGGAAGCGCATCGCCGACCTTCGCCCGCAGCCGGCGCACGTGGATGTCGACCGTGCGCGCGCCCCCTTCGTAGCGGCTCCCCCACACGCGCGCGAGGAGCGTCTCGCGAGAGAAGACGCGACCCCGGTTCGCCGCCAAGAACGCGAGCAGCGCGAACTCTTTCGCGGTCAGTGTCACGCGCCGTCCTTCGACGCTCACTTCGTGCGCGGCCCTGTCGACGACCAGCGCTCCGACCTTCAGCCGCTCTTCGGTCGCGAACTCGCTCCGCTTCCACTCGAGCGCGCGGATGCGAGCGTAGAGCTCGGCGGGCACACAGGGAAGAATGATGAAGTCGTCGAAGCCGCTCGACGGATCGAACGACGTGATCTGCCGAGGCGGCAACGCGATGATCGTCGCAGTCTCGGAGAGCTCGCTCACTTTGCGGGCCGCACGCAGCGCTGCCGCCGCGAGATCGGGACGCTCGCCGGCCTCGAACACCATCGCGCGCACGCCGCTGCCCGCGCGCGTTTGGTCGACCACATCGGTGAAGTCGTCCCACAGGTCGAGGGTACGCACCTCCGACCCGAGCGTCCGCAGCATCGCGGCGACCCCGTCGGTGCTTTCGACTTGCGGGCGATGACCGACGACCAGAACGAACGACCCGGGCTTGCCTGTGGTGCCGGCCACGACAGTTTGCATATCCTGATTGCCGCTTCGCGTCGAGCGGCTATCGAGCGCGTTATTCGGAGGCGCTTGCATCGGAGGCGTCCTTCAAGGCTTCTACCGGGGCCTCGCTTGTGGCGTCGGCGCTGCCTGCGTCGACGGTGGCGTCGTCCGGAGGCGCGCCTCCGTCGTCCGCCGAGCCCTCCTGGTCGGCGGCTTCGATCGCCCCGCTGTCGTCCCCACCTCCCTCATCGGCCGGGATCGGGGCTTGGGAGCTCGCGTACGCCTGAAGTCCGGCCTTGATGACCACCCCCTGCACCGACGGGGTCCCGCTCCAATCGAGGATCAGCGAGGGGAAGGAGCAGCCCTGGGGATCGCCGGGGCTCGTCGCCGGAAACCAGGCCCAAGCCGTCCAAGACATCTTGTTGTGCTTGCCCGCGAACGAAAGGAGCTGCTGGTCGTAGTCCCCGGTGCACTGCCCCTTTCTCCCGTCGCCGAACTCCGTCGCGATGACGGGGGCAAAATCGGTCGTCTCGAGGTGCCCGAAGCTGCCCTCCCACCCGCTCGGTGCAGCGCCCGATGTCAGGTACGGGTGAGTGGCATACATGACGTTGTAGCCGTGGACGTACGCGCCGCTCGGTGCCACCCCGGAGAGATCGTATGCCCAGTCAAGCCCCCCCGCGATGACGACGTTGTTCGCTCCCGTTCCGCGAACGGCGTCGTAGAGCTGCTGCATTCCGGCAGCCGTGTAGCGGCCCGCCTGACCGCCGTTCAGCCAGACGTCCCACCCGATGCCGTGCGGCTCGTTGTACAGCTCGAAAAGGACATGCCCGTCCCCCTTGTACGCATCGGCGACTTCTCTCCAAAACTGGACCGAGTTGAGGTCGGCCATCTGTTGCTGACTGCTGTTGCCCGGCCCTTGGGCGGCCGTCGACGTGACCGTGAGATCGCCCGCGTCCGACCAGTGCAGATCCAAGATCACGTCGAGCTGGGCGGCCTCTGCCCAGCGCACCGCCTGATCGACGGTGCTCCGGTAGGTCGAATCGTAGAGCGCGGCGTCCGTGAGCCAGAAATCTTGGTTGAGCGCGATTCGCACGACGTTCGCCCCCCAGCCCGCCATCGTTCGGAAGTCATCGACCGAAATGTTGTCCCCGCCCGACGCCCACTCCAAGGATGGCCGGTCGACGCCGACGAATTGGTGGGGCATTCCGCCGATCGTGCAGACCGTGGCGCCGCTCGTGTAGTAGCCCCTGACCGGCGTGGTCGGCGGCGGGCCCCCGTCGACCTGGCAGCCTTTGGGCGTGACGGGAGCGTCGCTACTGCTGGCGGAGGGACTGCCGAGGCATCCGGACCCCGCGACGCAAACGGTGATGCAGGACGCGATCGGCAGGTGAAAAGCGAAGGATCCAGGCAAGGGCATGAACGACCATATCTACCATTTCTGGAGGGCGCAGCCGAGCGCCTCGGACCATGCGACACGAGGACTGCCGCCGCGCAAAAGATCGTCAATCGCGTTCTTGAGATAGGGCGTCGCGCCCGCACGAAGGTGCGTCTTGTCCGAGTCGATGCCCCCGGCGTAACGGACCCGCCCACCGGGGTCGAGAACGACCGAATAGGTCGCGTACTCGGCGGAGACGGAGCTCGCGAGGCGTGCGGCGCGGTCGACGAGAATGGGAAAGGGAAAGTGCCGCCGGCGGGCCTCGGCGGCGTCGCGCTCGACCGAGGTGGAGACCTCCGAGTCGATCAGGAGGAACCGGACTCCCTGGGGACGGTACTCTTCGTCGAGCGCACGAAGACGCGCTTCGTGCGCATCGAGGCAGTGACAGCTCGCAGCGAAGAAGACGAGCACCGTCAGCTTTGCGGAGCGCACCGCCTTCATGAGATCGATCGACTCGCCGCTGGCCGCCACGAGCTCGACGTTTGGCGCCATCCCCAGGTTTCGCGGAGGAGAGGCGCTCGACGAACAGGCGACGATGACCGCGAGGGGAAGGGTTCTCAAGACCATGAACGGATCAGCGTGAGCGTGAAGCCGCCGGTGGCGGGCTGGTTACTACCCGCCGCGTCGAGCGGCGGAGCCAAGAAGGCGGCGCCCACCAGGCGCCACTCGTCCCCGATCGGCCAGAGAGCCGAGACCGTCACGATGGTCGCTCGCTTGGAGCTGTCGGGAACGTCTGTACCGTCGCCCGCGAGGGCGTCGCCTTCGAAGGCGTACGACGCGCTGAGCGCGAACGCCGCGTCGTTGCGGAGCGTATACGCCGCGGCCGCGAGGAGGGTCACCTGCATTCCCGGCGTTTGACCGAAGCGAGCCGTCCGCTCCGCGACGATCGCTGTCGCGTTGGCCAGCCAGGGCCCGAAAGTCTGTTCGAGCGCCAGCGCGACGGTTCCCTGAAACGCCCCCGCGCCCGTCGCGTCGACGGCGAGCGGCGAGGTCGGCACCGACTCGACGGCAGCCCCCGTGGGCAATGTGACCCCCGCCGAGATGGCCACGCCGGGGAAGAATCGCGCCTCGCCGGCGCGGACGAAGTCGTAGCGCGCGCTCACGTTCAGGTCGCCGATGCCGCCACCGAAGTGCGACCCGTCTTGGGGCGTCGCCCGCATCGTTTGGACGAGCGGCACGAGGAGCGCGACTTGACCGCGACGAAGCACGCGGACGGCGCCGAACAGGTCCTGTTCGAAGTCGTCCTCCGGATCGGCCGACGGCGACGGGACGTACCGACCTTGCGCCGTATAATGGCCCAGCACGGCGGCCGCCCGGAGCTCAAGGCCGGCGAGAGCCGCCTCGTGCAGCTCGAGGCGCCCCGGCGTGACCGCGCTCGCCCCCGCGCAACACGCCTGCGCCCACGCGCGCGCCGGAGAAGCCGTGGCGCCCAGCAAGACCGAGACGGCAACGATCCGGATCACGGAACGTCGAAGGCGGGCGCAGCATGGTCCGTGACCGGCCCGGAGAAGGTCGTCCGCAACTCCCAACGCCCCGGCATGAAGAGATCGACGCCAGTGACGAGATACTTTCCGCTTCCCTCGGAAGTCACGACAGGCGCTATCGACGCGCCGTGGTTGTCCTGCGGCATCCACGGAAGCACCTGGATTAGGAGGCCGTCACGGGGTGACGCGTCGGCGACGCCGGTCACGGTGAGCTCGACGGCAATCGTGCCGCGCTGCGGAGGCTGAGGGGAGGTGCGCACTTCGACGGCCAGCGTGCCGGGGGCTCCCGAGTCGGTCGTCGTCGTGACCGTCAAATACGAGACGGCCTGGAAAGTTGGCTCCGGCACGGCCTGGGCTCGCGGGCTCGAGCAACCGAATGACGCCTCCGCAAGCGGCAAGAAGAACACCGCCGGACAAACGACAAGAGCGACCGACCGCGCCATCATGCCGACGAGCCTCGTTGTACGCGCGCCGGACCCGATCGGCAAGGTGCGGTCGCGGTCGCTCCGGCGGGATTGGCGCAGCGTCGGCGGTTCAGTTCGACCGGCGGCTCGAGGGAGGCGGGCTCGCCCGGTTCGTGCTTGTCCAGCCGTCGATGACAACGGCGAAAGGCGTCGAGCGCCAATCGGGCATCGTGGCGATGTCGGCATACGCGCTCGGCTCAATGGCGCTCGGCTACCTCGTCCCGCACTTCAATGACAAATGGATGCCGTGGCTCGCCGTCCCGCTCGCGATGGATCAGGTGATCGCGTTTCTCTCCTCGCTTTCGTCGGGGATGATGGCCTTCACGGGCATCGTCTTCTCGCTCTTGCTCGTCCTGCTTCAGTTCGGCACGACCGCGTACACGCCGCGCATCGTCGGCGTCTGGGTGCGCAACCGGTCGCTCTCCAACGCCGCTGGCGTGTTCGTCGGCACCTTCCTCTATTCTCTCATGGCGCTACGGGGAGCGGGGAGCTTGCACGGCAATGCGTCGAGCGCGCTGACGCTGTGGGTGGCCTTCGCTTGGCTTCTCGCCAGCGTATTCATGCTGATTCGACTCATTCAGATTTTCGGCGCGCTTTCGCACACGAATGTGCTCTACGACCTGGGCGATGCCGGCCAAATAGCCGTCGATCGACTCGGGGCCTCTTGCACGGCCCACCCAGGGGTGCCGAGTGGCGGGAGCAGCAAACGCGTGGCCGCAGACTCTCTGGGCGCCCCGGCCCAGGTGCTCCTGCATACGGGAAGACCTCTCTACCTTCGGGCTCTCGACGTCGCGCGACTCGTCGCCCTGGCCGAAGACGGCGGCGTTGTCATCCACGTTCCGTACGCGGTGGGCGATTCGATCACGGGCGGAGCGCCGCTCGCGTTGGTGCACGGTTCGAGCGCCGTGATTCCGGAGGAACCGCTGCGCGACGCCATTTCGCTCGGCCGGGAGCGGCTTCTCGAACATGACCCGAAGTATGCGCTCCGGCTGCTGGTCGACATCGCCATCCGTGCGCTGTCGCCCGCGATATGCGATCCGACGACCGCCGTGCAGGCCCTCGATCAGATCGAGGCGCTGCTGAAGAGCATCGGCAACGCACTCGTCGACTTCGGCGAGGCGTGCGACTCGTCGGGTGCGCTCCGGCTCGTGTTCGAAGCCACGAGTTGGCAGGAGTACCTCGAGCTCGGCGTGGCCGAGATCCAACAATACGGAGCAGATTCGCTCCAGGTCGAACGCCGACTCGCCGCGCTGTGCGGCTTTCTGCGCGCGCACGTTCCCGAGAGCCGAAGAGCGGCCATCGACCAACTTGCGGAGCAGCGCGTCGCCACGGTGCACGCGGCATTCGCGGCTGTCGTCCCGCGAGCCTGCGCCGAAGGCAGCGACCGCCAAGGGCTGGGCCATACCCGCATAGACCGACCGCCCATCGACGAGCTCGCGCCTCCCGACCGCCGGCCCCTCGACGTCGTCCACCGAGGGGGCCAGGCGGCCTGGAGTCGCTGACCATCTCCTATCTCCTCAGGACGGGTGCTGCTCGCTGTGACCGTTACCCGGGCGCGATGCCCAACCGCCTTCGCTCAGCGAGCTGCGAACCGCTTCGCCCACGCGTTCCCGAACTTCGTCGGCGATTCGCTCGCGGAGCCCGTCAGCCACCCGCGCGCGCACCATCTCGGCAAGGCGATCCGAGTCGAAGCCGCGACCGCCGCCTGCCTGGGAGAACCCCCCGTGCTGCGACAAAGCCCTTCGAACCGCTTCGCCGAGCCTTTCCCGGACCACCTCTCCAATCCGTTCCCGGACGCCGTCGGCGACCCGGTCGCGCACCGTCTCTGCGAGGCGATCGACGTCGACGCCGCGTCCCTCCGCGTGTTGCTGCAGCGCGCATCGGACGGCCTCGCCGATCCGCTCCCGGACGGCGTCGGCGATCCGCTCGCGCAGAGAATCGCCCATGCGTTCCCGCACGAGCCGGGAGATGTGCTCCGTGTCCAGGCCGCGGACCGAACCGCCCGAGGCCGCCTGCGACAGCGCGCTCCGCAGCGAATCGCCGATGCGTTCGCGCACCGCGTCGCGGATGCGCTCCCGAACCGCGTCGCCGATGCGATCACGGACCGTGTCCGCGACCCGCTCGACGTCGACGCCACCGGCGGCAGGCCCTACGTTGCGCAGAGCCTCGACAACGCGATCCCGTACCTCGCTGATGACCCGCTCTCGCAACGGGTCGCCGATGGACTCGCGTACGGCGTATCCGACGAGCTCGATATCCAGTCCCGCGCCGGCGAATCCCGCGCCTGCGTAGCTCGAGCGGCCGCCAGAGGCACTGCCCAGGTGGTGGGACAGTGACTGGCGCACCGCCTCCCCGACGCGCTCGCGCAAGACACCGCGCAACCGATCCGAGATGCGCTCCACGGCTCGATCGCGCACCCGCTCGACGACCCGGTCGAGGTCGATATTCCGGTAGCCGCCGAGCTGCTGCTGCAGCGACGCGCGCACCGATTCTCCAATGCGCTCGCGAAGAGCTTCGGCGATCCGCCTCTGAAGAGGATCGGTCACCCGCTCGCGCACACGGTCCGCGATCCGTTCGACGTCCACGCCTCCGCCCATGCGCTCGGACAGCGCGCTTCGCAGCGCTTCGCCGACCCGCTCTCGCACGGCCTCGCTGAGCCGCTCGCGGAGTCTCTCGGAGACCCGCTCGCGCACTTCGTCGCCGATCCAGTCGGCGTCGACGCTGACGCCGGCGCCGCCGGCCTGCCAAATGGCGCTGCGAATTTCGTCCGCCACGTGCTCGCGGATCGCCTCGCCCAGTCGATCGTGCAGCGCGTCGATCAGATGATGACGAACCGATTCTGCGAGCCGCTCCACGTCGAAGCCGCCGCTCGTCCGTACGCTGCCTATTTCATTTCGCGCCCCGCCAGCGTGCCGAATGGCGTCGCCCAGCCGTTCGCGAATCGCGTCGCGCAATTGCTGTCGCATCGCATCGATCACGCGCTCGCGCACGGAATCGGCGATGAGATCGAGATCGAGACCTTCCCCAGAACTACCCGTTTGCTGCCACTCCATTCGTTCCATCCCGAACCTCCTGGTTGACGTTACGGCTCAGCTCAGCCGCGCGGGTGCGGGCCCGTGCGAAAGTCGTTCCGGTCCGGGAATGCACCTCGGCTCGCAAACGCGCAGACTCGGCGTGCATTGTTTCCGGCAGGGGTCATGTCGGTTCGTCGTGGCGCTCGCTGCCGGCCTTCCGTGCCATCCCGCCACACCGGGGCGATGGTGCAGCCCTCGGCGCCCTCATGTCGCCGTCGCCGACGCGGCACCGGCCGGCGGCGATGTCCTCGCGCTCTTGCGCCGGCCCCAGGCCACGGCGACGAGAACCGACGCCGGGATCGACAAGACGGCGTAGGCGACCACGGCTGGCAGGGCCGCCGTGCCTCCGAAGCTCGTCGAGGCGATGACCATGGCGACGCCGACGTTGCGCAGCGACGTGGTCTCGGCCACCGCCGAGCGGCTATCCGTGCGCGCGTCGCCCGCCAGCCACCCGAAGAGCATGCTGAACGACCACAGGATCAACATTCCAACGAAGCCGCCCAGCTTGATCTCGGCCAGAGTCCGGTATTGAGCGGCGACGACGAGCGCGAGCGCGAGCAAGCCGAAGACCCTGGTGGCGGCGTCGAACCCCTTTTTCCAACGGGCCGCGGGGCCCGGCCGCCAGTGCCGCAGGACGAGCCCCGCGACCAGGGGCAGCAGCTGACTCACCAGGAGCGTCGCGACGACGCGGACCACGTCGACGCGAAGCGCCCCGCTGCCTGTCACGCGCGGGAGAAGCAGCTGCAGCAGCGCAGGCGCGACGACGACCGACGAGGTGGCCAAGATCGCCATCAGACCGACCGACACGACGACATTGCCCTTGGCAATCGCCGTGACCGGCGGACCGAACGGAGCGCCCGGGCAAACGGCCAGGATGAGAATGCCCGCCGCCACCATCGGCCGCGCGTGAAAGAGCACGAGCAGCACGACCGCGGCGGCGGGAAAGAGTACGTAGTTGGCGAGGATCGCTCGTGCGACGAGTCGCCAGTTCTTGGCGGCGCCAGCGATGGCAGCGAGGGACACACCCAGTCCGACGGACACCATCATGCAAACGAGTGTGACCGTCACCAGGACATTCAGAAACTGGGGAGTCGTCATGGGCTGACGCGCTGGACGCTTACGTCGCCGGAGTGGCCGCCGGCTGCTTGCCGCCGTTGACCCGGGAGCGCGGGGTCAATTCGGCGTTCGAAAGGACGCTCGCCGAGTGCACCAGCGCCAGATGCGAGAAAGCCTGCGGGAAGTTTCCGATCAGACGGCCCGATCGCGGCTCGTACTCTTCGGACAGGAGGCCGAGGTCGTTTCGCAGCGAGAGAAGCCTCTCGAACAGCGCCTCGGCCTCTTTGCGGCGGCCCGAATACGCGTACGCGTCGACGAGCCAGAAGCTGCACGCCAGAAACGCGCCCTCGGAACCCGGAAGGCCGTCCCCGGTGTGCTCCGGCTTGTACCGGAGCACGAAGCCGTCCTGCATGAGGTTCTTCTCGATCGCCCGAATCGTTCCTTGCACGCGCGGATCGGTTGCGGGCAGAAACCCGAGCGACGGCATCAGGAGAACCCCGGCGTCGAGGGCCGGGCTGTTGTACGCCTGGGTGAACGCGTTCTGGCTCTTGTCGAAGCCATGCTCGCAGACGTCGCGGTGAATACGGTCGCGAAGAGACCGATAACGAGGCAGCAGTTTGCGCGCCTCGTCGTCCGGCGCGGTGAACTCTTCGGCAATCCGGATGGTGCGGTCGACCGCCACCCAGGCCATCATTTTCGAGTGGACGAAATGGCGCCGACCGCCGCGCACCTCCCATATTCCGTCGTCCGGCTTCTGCCACGCCGTCTCGAGAAACTCGATCAATCGGCGGGCGGGCGAGCGCACGAATCGCGCCTCGGCGACTCCCAGGCGCCGTGCCTCGTAGAGCGCCTGGATGACCTCTCCATAGACATCGAGCTGGAACTGTTCGCTCGCGGCGTTTCCGATGCGAACCGGACTCGATTGCTCGTAACCGGGCAGCCACGTGGCCTCGAACTCGGTCAGGCGGCGTTCGCCCTCGATCCCGTACATGATCTGCAGCTCGTCAGGAGCGCCTGCGATCGCATTGAGCAGCCATGTGCGCCACGCCACGGCCTCGTCGACATAGCCCCCGAGCATGAAGGCATCGAGCGTCAGCGTCGCGTCCCGCAGCCAACAGTAGCGGTAGTCCCAGTTGCGGACCCCACCGATCTCTTCGGGCAGACCCGCTGTGGGGGCGGCGACGATGCCGCCACTGGGCGCGTAGATCATGCCCTTGAGCGCAATCAGCGACCGGTTGACGGCATCCGCGTAGTCGCCCTTGTACTTCGACCGCCCCGACCACTCCCGCGACTGGCGCTCGGTCTCGGCGAGAGCTGCGCCCACGTCGAGCGGGGGCGGGGGCGACGCTTGCGATGGGTGCCACGTCAGCTCGAACGAAATACGCTCGCCCTTTTTGACGGTGATGAGACCGCGCCCGTCTTTTTCGTCCCAGTCGATCGAAGCGTTCGTTCGAAGAACGACCGCGTTGGGCGCGGCGATCATCTCGATGTCCCCATCGGGCTTCGTGATCCACGGGCGGTAGGCCCCGTAGCCGAAGCGGACGGAGAGGAGGACGTCGACCGGAACCGTGCCTTCGAGCCCGTCAACGATGCGAACCAGCGAATGCCGCCCGGGCTCGATCGGCATGAAGTCGGTGAGCCGGATGGCGCCGCCATCGCAGTGGTAGTCCGTCTCGAGGATCAGTGTGCCTGGGCGGTAGCGCCGCTCGACGCGGCGCACCGGCGCGCCAGGATACACATACCAGCACCCGTGCTCGTCGCGGCCGAGCAGAGCCGCCATGCACGCGTCCGAGTCGAACCGCGGAAAGCAGAGCCAGTCCACCGAACCGTCGCGCGACACGAGGGCGGAGCCGTTCAGATTGCTGATAAACCCATAGTTTTCGATTTGTGATGCCATGCGGGCACGGGCTGCAGACCATGTGCCTGCTTCATCGCCTCATGCGCTCCCCCTCGCGCGCCGCATGAACAGGATCGCGAGCCCCACGGCCATGGCGGTCAGCAGGCGCCAGGACAGGCGCGCCGAAGCGCCAGAAGCTGCGGCCGTGCAACCCCCGGCCTGGGCCGCGGCCGCTTGCACGACCGGTTGCTCGTTCACCCACGCGGGGGCCGTGTACCCTCCAGCCGAGGCGGCGCGTTTGGCCGCATCGATGAGGAATTGTCCCCACGCATCGAAGCGCTCGTACACGGGCTCGATGCACGTCTTGCCGTCCAGGCTCAACCCGCCGCGCGACAGAACGCCGAAGCTCACCCATCTGCCCGCGTCGAAGTTGCTCTGCTCGAACGCGCTCGAGCCGGAGTCGCCTTCGCATGTGCTCGCAACCCCCGATTCGAACTCACTGGCCGCGAAGATCATCGCGTTGCCCCCGCTCAAGCAGTGGGCGAACGTGCCGTCGTTGGGGACGCATTGCAGAGCGACGTTTTCCAAGATTCGACGAACCCCGGCGGTGGCGCCCGCGTCGTCGCCGGGGTTGTCGACCCCGTAGCCGATCGTCGTGACCTTGGTCGAGTACGTCGCGTCGGTCATCGGCGGGCTGATCGTGGGCGTTACGTACTGAGGCAGGTTGATGTTCCGGTCGAGGATCAAGAGCGCGATGTCGTTGCCGCAGACCGCGGTTTGATCGGCGCCGGACGGCTCGACGATCTGTCGGACGTTGGCGAAATCGCTCGTGGGCGTGATCCGTTCATCGGTGGTCACCCGCACATCCGATGGGGGCAACGCCTTGCCGAAGGCGGAAGACGCGCACTCGATCCGGGGCGAGGCGAGCTCGACGACGCAATGGCGGGCGGTCGCCACGAGGTTGGGCGCCAGAAGGGCCCCGGAGCAGAAGACCACCTGGTGCTGCTGGAGCTCGCTCAGCTGGGCGATCCCGACCGCAAATGTGTGGGTCGTGTCCACCGCGCCGCCCTGGATGGCGCTGGAGACAGACCCGGCCGGGTCCCCCCCGTTCGGCCCGCTTCCACAGCCGACGACCCACGCCACGACGAGCGCGCCAGGACCGAACGATCTCTTCATCTTGGTCACCTGGTGCCCTCGGGCCCACGGCGCAAGGCGGACCCTACTTCGGCGCGGGGATGACGACCCGTCGCTCGCCGATTCGCAACAAGTCGACGCGATCGCTCATCCCGCGGGCGCGCGCCTGCAGGGCGAGGAGCTCGCGCGCCTCCCCGGGCGCGTCCGTGCCGGCGACCAGTGTGTCGAAGTGCATCGGGATCATCGTGCGAGCGCCGAGGTCGCTCAGCGCGTCGAGGGCTTCGTCCGGGTCCATGTGCAACGTGCGCATGTGAGCGCGCGGGTGCATCGGCGCGATCGGCAGCAGCGCGAGGTCGAGGTGCGGAAAAAGAACGCGGGTCCGCTGGAAGTCGCGTCGATCGTAAGCGGTGTCGCCGCCGAAGAAGACGCTTAGGCCGTGGTACTCGACGACGTATCCGGTAAAGCTCTTGGTCATCCACGCGGAGTCGATCCCGTAGCGCCCGCCGACGTGATCGACTGGCACGGCCGTGATGCGCAGCCCGCTTTCTTCGAACGATCGCCATGTCCGCAACTCGCGAGCGTCGAAGGCGAAGTCCGTCACGTACACCAGACCACCCTCCGGGACGAACAGCCGCCGCACTTTGCGCTCGATCCGCTCCAGCGACCCCAGCGACAAGTGGTCGGGATGCATATGCGAGATCAGTACGGCGTCGAGAGCCGGGAGCCGCTTGGCGTCGAGCCCCACGGGCGATACGCGGCGCTGGATCTGTCCCATGGTATCGACGAGAAACGGATCCGTCAGAATCCATTTGTCGTCCATCTGGATGAGCATGGTCGCGTGACCGAGCCACAGCACGGAAAGCCGCGAGCCGGCGGCGACCGGCCCGTCATGCGCGGGCGGCTCGAAGAACGGCTGGGCCGTGGCGATCGACGGCGATCCCAGCCGGGTGCAGCCGGCGACCGCCACAGCGCCAGCGCCGAGGACGACGGATCGACATGATTTCCGGAAAGCTACTTTCAAAAATACCTCAGGCGGAGCGTCGCGATCGTCTGCGCAGGGCCACTTCTTGGCGACCACGTGATCTGCGCGCCGACGATTCCGAACAACACGTAGGCTCCAATCTCGAAGGAGGCTCCCGCGCGCCCGGCGAAGTCATAGCAGGAGGCGCCCAGCGAGGCCGACAGATAGTCGCCACGTTCGATCAGGGGAAGGTAGGTGCGCACGCCTGCCCGCCAAAGCCAGCCGTCCCAGAACGTAGGGCCGCGGACGAAGTATTCGGGGCTGAGGAAGAGCTCGACGGATCCGCTCTGGCGTACGAGGGGCTCGACGATCGCGACGCGCCAGGGCGAGAGACGCCGGTGGATCCCGAACGAGTAGAGGAGCGGCGTCAGCTGCCAGCGCAGCCCGAAACGAAAGACGGTATTTCCGTATGCAATTTCGGGACTGGGAGCGAGTTGCGCGACCAACCACAGCGCCGTCGGCCGGACGGCCGGTTCGGTGACCTCGTCGTCACCGCGGGCAACAGGTGCTCCGAGCGAGAGCGAGAGCGCGACGGCGGCCGCAACCCCGCGATGATGAAACGGCACGAGCGAGTGTACGAACAGCGGAGTGCCCGTCAAATCAACGGCGGACGAGCACATCAAAGTTCGGGGGGGCACGGGCGCGGGGCGTGCATCGAGACATCAATTCGGGAGAATGCGCACCGGCATCGTCGCGATCGCAGTCGTCGCGCTGGTTGGCGCGGCGGCGTCCTCCACACGGGCCCGCGCGCAGGGGAACTTGCGCGCGTCGCCGACGGGTGGACGATCCGTGTTGATGGGCGGCACTGGTGTCGCGCTGGGTCGCGACGCAGCGGCGCCATTTCTCAACCCGGCGACGGTCGCTCGCATCGATGACTCCGGCATCGCCTTCAGTTCGAATTTCTATACGTTCACGTCGACTCAGTTCACCGGGTTTCATCAGCCCGGACCGGTCGACACCGCGCAGTTCGGCGCGCTGAACCTGCCGCAGGCGGACCTCTCGCGCGGCCGCATCGACGGACTCCCCGCGACCCTCTGCCTCTTCCTGAAACTCGGGCGCCGCACGGCGCCCCTCCTGGAGGGAGAGAGTCGAGCGGGTCGCCAGAAGCTCTCGGCCTGCCTGGGCAACGTCGAACGACAGTTGTTCGACGCCACCGGCCAGGGCTACACGGGCGCTTCAGGGGGATTGCACACGACGCAGGCTCTTTCGATCGCGCGCCGCTGGAATCGCCTTTACGTCGGCCCGAGTTACAGCATCTATGTCACCGACAGACTCGCCATCGGCGCTTCGCTCGACGGCATCAGCACGACCGCTGCGTCCACGTGGAGCGTCGAGACGCTGTCGTACGGGGGCCCAGGGCCCGCGACGGCATCCAGCTTCGACACGTCGTACAACGCCTATTCGATCGATCTCGGCGCTCTCTTCGGTCTCGTCTATCACATCGACGCCCACCAGATCGTCGGCCTCAGCGTGTCGACGCCCACGCTGCATGTCCTCGGAAACTACAAGTCGACGGCGACGATCGGGCAGCTCGCGCCGAATCCGTTCGTAACCATCTCGACAGCCTCGGGCGGGTTCATATCCGCGCCCCCGCTGCGGTTCAGCGCGGGCCTCGGCGCCGAGCTCGGACGCCTGCGCATCGAGGCGGACGCGACGTTGTGGGTGCCCGTGCAACCGTTCGCGCGAGCCGAGATACAGGTATCGCAGACGGCGCTCGTCGGGAATGTCGCCACGGCGCGCAGCTACAACGAAGTCGACGACGTAGACGCGCAGCCGATCGTCGATACCGGCCTGGGCCTCGAATGGTACCTCAACCCGTCCTTGAGCTTGCTCGGAGGCGCGAGCACCGATTGGTCGGCGCTCGACGCACTACCCTCTGAGCCACGGCCCAGCACGGTCGCCGAGACGCGGCTCCACCGCGTGACCACCTCTTTCGGGATTGGGATGCACGGCGTGGCCACGGAGTTGCTCGTCGGCACCGAGCTGTCCTACGGCTGGGGCCGGAGTATTGCCGTCGACCCGTACGTCGATCCGCCGCGGCTGGCTCTCGTCGACGAGCACGCGTTCGGCGTGATGCTGGTCATCGCCGGGCGGACGAGCCTCGCGGTAGTCCGCGAGACTCTGTCGAGGGTCATCGGAGCGCAGCCGTGAACCAAATTCACGGACGACGCGGGACGCCTCAGGAAAGCAACGTCCTTGTGGTCGAGTCTCCGACGCTCAGGCGGCTTGGCACCCGCCCATGATGCCGTCGAGTGCCGTCCACATCGCCTTGCAGGTGCGCTCGCACGCGCCCTTCGCGCGCGCGTAGTCGCGCCCCGGCAACGTGGCGGCGAGCCCGCGAAGGTGCTCCCGCTCCCCGTAGTCGTCCGCGTGGATGCGGAAGTACGCGGTGGCCTCATCGGCGACGGCGTAGTGCTCGCGCAACCCGTCGAGCTTGCTCCGTGCCGTCGAAGGCTGTTGGCACTCGAAGGCGTAGAGGGCCCCCAGCGCCTCGACCGGATCCCTGAAGGCTTCGCGCGCGGTGGCGACGAGCGACTGGGCTTCGGGACAGGACGATTCGGTCGCGGGTCCGAGCGCTGCGCGGAACCGCTCCCAGAGCTGAGCGTGCGCCCGCTCCGCGGCGGCGTGATCGTGCTCGCCCAGCGAGCGCCATCCGCCCTCGATCGCCTGAATGAAGGGGGCGTACTCCGACGCGTACGCGACCAGCCTGGACATCGGTAGGGTGCCGGCGCGCCAGGCACGGTAAAAGGGGTGCTCGTTGAGGTCGTACCGGGCGACGACGGCGTCGAAGTCGTTGGCGTTCATCGGGGCGCTACGCTAGGCGGGCGAGCGCACGAGGTCAACGCGCGCGCGGGCTCTCGGCGCCTGGCGCGGCCAAAAGCTGGCGCGCTTTTAGACGGAGATTGACGTCCGAACGCGTGCCGGCGAGGTTACGGAAACCGTGCCCAACTTACTCGCGATGTCCTTCGAAGGAGAGCTCGCACCTTCGTTCGATCTACGTTGCCTTCGGGCGGGGCAGACCCTGCCCGACGGTTGGGGCCTCGGCTACTATCCGGCGGGCGAACCATCCGCGTCGGTGCTCAAAGAGCCGGCGCCGTCGCAGGGCAGCATCCGCGGCGAGCTCGTCAAGGCGTGGGAGCATCTCGAGTCTTCGCTGTTCGTGCTGCATGTCCGCACCGCGACGTGGGGCTCGAACACGGACGCGAACACGCAGCCGTTCGTGCGCAGCTGGGGCGGCCGCGAATGGATGATCGGGCACGCGGGCACGCTCGCCCACGCGCTCGAGCCGGGAGCGGATTCGCGGTTCGAGCCTGTCGGAGCGACCGACACCGAACGCGTGTTCTGCACTCTTCTCGAGCGCATCGCCGCGCGCGGATGGAGGTCGCTGTCCGAGGCCGACTTGAAGGTCGTGCAAGGGTGGCTCACCGAGCTCAACACGCGCGGTTCGCTCGACCTTGTCCTCTGCGACGGCCGCGATCTCCTTGCGTATGCCGATCGATTCGGCCCCGAGACGCTTCATCTCGGCGAGCTGCTCCCCCCTTATACGAAGCTCGTGATCGGCGACGACGACGTGCAGATCGATCTCACGAGCCGCGGCAAGAGCGAGCGCAAGGGGATCATCGTGTCGTCCTCGGCGCTCCGGAGCGCGGGCTCCGCGCACCGCCTTTCGTGGCGGCGGCTTCAAGCCGGCGAGCTCGTCGTCGTGCGGCAGGGGGCGATCGTCGACTCGCTTCCTTTGCCGAAGCCGGCGGCATCGGAGAGCAAGCCCGACGTGGAGGCCATGCATTCGCGCGCCCACCGCCGCCAGGCTGCCATGGCCGCGCCGATGCGCCTCTCGATTCTGCACCGCACCGTGTATTCGTACGGCAACCCCGTTGAGCGCAGCACACATCTGCTCCGGCTGGTTCCTGCGCACGACCGCCTGCAATCGCTCCTCCGGTCGGAGGTCGAAGTCTCGGTCGGAGGGCGCGTGCGCGACTTCGACGACGTATTCGGCAACCGCGTGCGCCGCCTGGCGATCGACAGCCCGTACCGCGAGCTCTCGATCGTCGCTCGGTCCGAGGTCGAGCTCCTTGACACCAACCCTTTGGGTTTCGATCTGCGACGCACGCGCACGACGATCCCGCTCGTGTGGATGCCCTGGCAGCGAAACATGCTCGAACCGTTTCTCCTGCCGCCGGAGCTGCCCGAGAGTCACCTGGACGAGCTCGTCGACTACGCGATGCGCTTCGTCGTGCGAAACGACGGCGACTTGCTGGACACGCTGCTCGACTTGAACGACGCCATCCATCGCGAGTACGTCTACACTCGCGGGGCGACAACGCTCGGGACCACCGCATTCGACGTCTACGTGACGCGGCGCGGGGTCTGTCAGGATTTTGCGAACCTGTTCATCTGCCTTGCGCGGCTCATGGGTGTCCCGGCGCGTTATGTCTGCGGCTACCTGTTCACCGGCCCGAAGGACCCCAACCGGCAGCAGGCGGAGGCATCGCACGCTTGGGTGCAGGTGTACCTGCCGGAGGTGGGCTGGCGCGGTCTCGACCCGACCAACGGCGTCGTGACGCGCACCGGGCACGTACGCGTTGCCGTCGGCCGCAATTACGTCGACGCCACGCCCACGTCGGGCACCATTTACGTCGGTGGCGGTGCGGAGACGCTCGACGTCGCCGTGCATGTGAAAGAAGGGGGCGGTTAGCGAATGCGCGTGTCGACGTTTGCCCTGGTCATCGCGGCGACGACCGGGGTCGTGGGGCCGGCGTACGGGCAGGAGAGCCGCGAGGCCGCGCCGGAGCCGCTGTATACGCTGGAGGATCATTTTCTGCAGGTCACCCAGAGTGGGACGAGCGCGACCGTCGATCTCGGCTGCGTGGGCCGGTCCGCGCTGAGGACGGGGGTCAAGCTTTACGTCGCGTGCGGAGCGGCCGGAGTCGTCCAGCTCGACCTCTCCGACCCGCTCGCCCCGCGGCGAGACGGAGTGATGCCCGTCGACGGCAACGCGACCAGTCTCTTTCTTCACGATGGGCTTCCTTGGGTCGAGGTCGCCCATGTCGACGCACGCCCGGTGCGCGTCGGTCCCGTGGAGAGCCAGACTGCGGCCCCACCGCAGAGCGTCTACGTCGCGAGAGCCCCCGAAGCGCAGGCTCCTCACGGTGGTCCCGCCAAAGAGCCCGAGAGCGTCGTCGCCCCGGACCGGCACGGCGGCCTCTGGGAGCTTTCGCTTCTCACGGGCGCCTTCATCACCTTTGGCAGCCTGGGCGCGGGACTGCTGGGCTCCGCGTCCGTCGCCTATCGCTTCGAGGCTCCGGTCATGGTGCGGGCGGCGATCGCTCCATTCGGCGTCGCGGGGCCATCGACGACGACGTCTTGCTGCATGGGCCCCTTCGGGCAAACGACCACCAGCAACCAAGGAGCGGTCACTGTCTTCGCCGCCAACCTTCTCCTGGCCCTCGACACGCAGTTCGTCGAAGTCGGCCTCGGTTTGGGCGGCGCCACCGTCAACGTGAACAACACACTCAGCTTCGGCGGCGGAACACCGCAGACCGGCGCCGTGCAAATCGTCGAATCAGCGCGAATCGGTGCTCGGGACGGTCTCGCGCTCAACATGGAGAGCAGCGCGATCGCGGTCGATAACCAGTTCAATCTCGGGTATTTCGTGATGAGCGTTCAGATCCCGGTTTCGGCGAAGGCCATGCTCATCGCTCGCGGAGGAGGGGGCAACGTGGGCTTCGCGTACGGCGATCTCGGAGTGCGGGTGCTCGTGCGGGGCACCGGCGGCAAGGGCACCGTCGCCCTCACCGGCTTTGCGGGCGGCGCATCGATCGAGGAGAACCTTTGCAGCTCCAACCCCGATCCACCGAACACCACCGTCTGCAACTCTGCGACGCTCGTGGGCCCGTCGCTGGGAGCTGGTGTCGAGTGGAGGCGATAGCCGTACCTCAGAGCGAGTTCATATAGGCCACGAGGTCGTCGACTTCACCCGCGGTGAGATTCTGCGTTTGGCCGTGGGCACTGCTGGCGCACACGGTGAAGCGCTCCGTCAGCGTTTTCGCGCATCCGGCGTGCATGAACGGAGCGCGGGCTCCGACGCCGACCAGCGGCGGAACCTGGAGCGCCAGACCAGTACCGACGTCGACCGTCGCATTGTTCGTGAACGAGGGGCCTGAATGACAGCGTGCGCAGTCCGCTTTGCCTTGGAAAAGCAGCTGACCCCGCGCCTTCGCCGCGGGATCGACCGCCGGACGCTTCGGCGCCGGCAATTGCTCGAGCCAATTCTGAAGGGCAGACACCTGATCGTGCGCGAGCACCCGCCCCGACATGCGCCGGGTGTAGACCTCGTGCGAGAGCGCCTCCAGGTCGGGGAAGTCGGCGTCCCAGTGATACGGAGCCGTGCCCTTCACGGTGCCCAGGAGCGACGGCGTTCGCCGCGGCTTGGTGCCGCCGAAATTCCAGGTCTGGGCGTCGTCGCCGCCTTCGCCGTGGCACGACGCGCACGCGACCGAGCCGCCGGCGTTCGTGTGGAAGATCGTGTGCCCGGTGTCCGCGCGGCTGACGTCGGAAAGGCCAATCGTCGTCAGAATTTGATCGGGCTGACCCGATGTGTCGGCCTTCACGACGAACAGCCGGGCAGGCTCGCGGCTCTGGAGAACGATGGTCCCATCCTGGCGAATTTCGGTCGCGATGATCTGCCCGTCGACCGCGGCGGGCGAGCCGTTCGCGCCGAAGCTACCGATAGGCAGCTTGGCGTACGCATTCGTGACCTTGGACTTCCAATTCCCCGCAGCGACCAGGACCGAGGGGCTGCCGGTCATCGCGAGCGACGGCGGCGGAAGCGCGAGATCGACCGGCAAGACGTTTCCGTCCACGCCGCCAACCGAGGACAGGGACAGGTCCACCGCGGAAAGAGTCGCGACGGCGGTGCCCACGATGCCGGAGCCGGCAAAGAAGAAGGAGCCGCCGTCGACGCCGTTGACAGTGCCCCCGACAGGGACCGAAAAGCCCGGGCCCCCGGGCGAGCTACCGAGCGAGCCACCGGACGGGCCCGCGAACCCCGACCCGGCATTTCCATAGCCGCCGGGAGTCGTAGGAACGAAGGTCGTCGAGTCGACCTGGTAGGCGATGCTCAGGGTATGGTCAGGCGTCAGGCGCATCCGCCACGCCATGGCGGGAAAGCTTCCAGGATTCGCTGGAAGCGACGTGCGATTCAGAATGGCACCGCTTCCGTCGACCTGAAGGACCTCCGCAGTACGGAACTTGCTCACGAAGATCGACTCGGAATCGGGGTCGATGACTACGTCGCGCAGATCGGGCTCGACCGTGACCACTTGCAGCGCCGGGCCGGATGCCGCCGGGAGCGTCACGAGCTCGCCGGTCGCACACGCCACGATGACCCGGTCGAGCGTGCTGTCATACGCCAAACCGCGCGGCTGCGCGCATAGATCGCGGCGCTCGATCAGCTCCCCCGTGGCAACCGAGATTGTGGCCAATTGGCCGGAGCCACGAAGCGCGACGTGCACGCGGCCGCCCTTGTCTTCCACGAGGCGCCCCGGCTCGTCGTGGGGCGACAGGTCCGTTCGAGCGCGGACGGTGCCCAGCGTCAGATCCACGAAGCTCACGAAGTCCCGATCCGGATCGGAGGCGATCGCCGTCCGGCCGTCCTGGGACAAGAGCATCGTTCCCCCGGAGATCGGAGGAGGCGAGAGGGCTTGGGTCGTGGTGGCGCCCAGATCGGGGGCTTGGAAGGGTACGGGGTTGTCCGGAACGGGCGGAGCCGCGTTGCACCCGGCGAGCAGAACCCCAGCCACCACATACCGACTTCGCCCCATGGCAAGACTCCCTCAAGCGCGGGCCCCCAGGGCGGTACGCTTGTGCTCTTGCTGAACCGTAGGCCCCGACCGGGCCCCACGCAAGGAAATCGCCCGGCGTAGTCCCCCCCCGGCATGCGCACAGCCGCGCGCTTCGAGACCAAGGTCCACCGCTCGACAGCGGTGCAGTCACCACACGCCCGCGATCGCCAGGCCCCGCGAGGACGGCCCGAGGATGGGGACGAGCGACACGCTCGGCGCCGTCTCGGAGCGGGCGCGCGCACGGAACGCACGGCCGATCGACCAGCCGACGGACTGGCCGAGGACGACCCCGGCGAGCAAATCCGACGCCCAATGCTCGTCTCCGGAAAGCATCCCCAAGCCGATCGCAGCCGCGACCGGATAGCCGACGAGCGGAATCCACAGTTCGTCGGCCCCGTAGTAGGCGCTCAGCGCGGCGACCACGGAGAACGCGGACGACGTGTGCCCGGAGGGCCAGGCGGGAAACGGCCAGGACCAGCTTTGAAAAGGACGGAACGTGTGCGCGTCTTCGGGCGGGTACGCACGCCCGAGGGTGATCTTGAGGACGGCGGCTGTAACGGCGGTAACCGCGAGTGCTTGCACGGCCGCGCTTCCAGCGCCGGTCGCCGCGCGATCTCCGACCAAGAGCCCCGTCAGCCACACTCCGGGTGCCAACGCGACCGGCAACACGTAGCCGGTGAGGGTCGCTGCGTTGCCGTAGATGCTCGACCCGAGGTGTTGCTGCACAGCGACGCGAATCGACGAGTCGGCGCCGCTGAAGGCCATGGCCGCGCTGCCAGCAACGGCTCCCGTGTAAAAGAGGAGGCTTTTGCCACCGAAGGCGTCAGCGAGATCCGCGCCGAGGGCGTCGATCGGCGTCGGCATCGCGGGGGCGGTCGCCGTCGAAGGCGAAATGCACGCCGGAGGGTCCGACGGCAAACAAGACTGCATCGGCTACTGATGCCAGCATCGGCGGCGTCGTGACAGGCCGCGCGAAGCGGACCGGTACCGGCGCGTCCAATCGCGTGAGGAGGGCGGTGTATTTCGGTCGAGACCGAGCGAGGCCGGCGCCGGGGCGAGGAGCCGTACTCATGTACGGCGACGACCCCCGACGCCGGGATCGCGAAGGGACCGCCCGAAAGACGCCGCCCTCCTAGGGAATGTGGCCCCACTGGGACTGCGCCTGGGTGCCGGTGGCTGGTCGCTCCGGCGACTCGGCGCTCTGCGGCCGAACCGCGAAGAACGTCTGGTAGATCGCCGCGCCGACGTCGTTGAGATTCGACTGCAGGCGATCGAGGTGGTTGTGCAGCCCTTCGGACAGGATCTCTCCGACCGACGCGTACTCGTACTCCGCGCTGAGCCGGCCAAGGCGGCGCTCGGGCAACGAGTCACCCGCGTCGGGCGGCGTACCCGTGATCGCGTGGAGCGAACGCGCGCCCTCGTTGAGACAGTAGCGGACGGAGCGCGGGAACCCCTTCTCGAGCAGAAGAAACCCGATCACCGTCGGAAACGCGATCATTCCGTGGCGCTTCCGGTACATCTCGAGGGCGCTCACCGAGCGGAGCAGCGCAGAGAGATTGACCCCGTCGAGGCTCGCCCCGAGCTCGCTCGGACGAGCGAGGAGGAGAGCCTGTTTGGCGTCGACGATGCGGCTCGTCTGGTCGGCGCGCTCGAGGAGCCTGCCGATTCGGCCGAAGTTCCACCCCTCCCCGTGCGTCATCGTGAGCGCCGCAATCCCCACGAACAAGTGGGAGGCTTGCTTGACCTCGGTCAAGAAATCGTGCGGGTCCTCCAGCACGGAATCGCTCGCGGCGGCATCGCGCACCAGGAGATACCACTTGTTGATCTGCTCCCACATCTCGGACGAGATCACTTCGCGCACGGAGCGCGCGTTCTCGCGCGCGTTTCGCAAGCACGAGACGATCGAGTTGGGCGAACCGGTGTCGAAGGTTAGAAACCGCACGACGTCGTCGCGCGTCGCTACCCCGTAGCTCTTGGCGTAGAGAGCCTCGTCGCCGGTCGCATTCACGACGCCCGCCCACGGATCACCGACGGGGTCGGGCAAATCGAGCATCACCTGGAAGCTGACGTCCAGGAAGCGGGCGACGTTCTCCGCCCGCTCTGCGTAGCGGCTCATCCAGTAGATCGCTTCGGCCACGCGGCTGAGCATCGTCAGTCTCCTACGCTCGAGCCGTTCGAAGCGAGCACCCAGGTGTCTTTGCTTCCGCCGCCCTGCGACGAATTGACCACGAACGACCCCTTCTTCAATGCGACGCGCGTCAGGCCACCGGGCAAGACGAAGATGTCTTCCCCGTGCAGAATGTAGGGACGCAGATCGACGTGGCGGCCTTCGACGGCGCCTTCAATCAGCGTCGGCGCGCGGGAGAGGCCGAGGAGCGGCTGGGCGATGTAGTTCCGCGGGTTCGCTCGGATGCGGTCGGCGAACATCGCGCGCTCCGACGCGGACGCCTGCGGCCCCATGAGCATGCCGTACCCGCCCGACTCGTTGGCCGCCTTGACGACGAGCTTGTCCAGGTTGGCGAGGACGTGCTCGCGCTGCTTTTCGTCGAAGCAGACGAATGTGTGCACGTTGGGCAGGATGGCCTCTTCCCCCAGGTAGTACCGGATGATGGCCGGGACGTAGGCGTAGATCACCTTGTCGTCGGCGATGCCGGTTCCCGGGGCGTTGGCCAAGGTCACGCGGCCGGCTCGAACGACATCCATCAACCCGGGAACTCCGAGCATCGAGTCGCGCCGGAAGGTCAGAGGATCGAGGAACGTGTCGTCGAGACGACGGTAGATCACGTCGACTCGCGAAAGACCGCGGGTCGTCTGCATCCAAACGAATCCGTCCCGCACGGCGAGGTCTCGCCCCTCGACCAGCTCGATCCCCATCTGCTGGGCGAGAAACGAGTGCTCGAAGTAGGCGGAATTGTAGACGCCGGGCGTGAGGAGAACGACGGTCGGGGAAGCGACGTCGCGAGGGCGGACGTGCTGCAGCATCTGCAAGAGCTGGCTCGGGTACGAGTCGACCGGGCGCACGCGCGACGCCTCGAACACGCGGGGGAAGGTTCGCTTCATCACCCGCCGATTCTGGAGCACGTACGAGACGCCCGAGGGGCAGCGCAGGTTGTCTTCGAGCACGTAGTAACGGCCGTCGCTGTCGCGCACGAGGTCCGTTCCGCTGACGTGGCACCAGACTCCGCGCGGCGGGTCGAGCCCTCGACACGCGGGCAGATAGGTCGTCGCGGTCTCCACCAGCTCGCGTGGGACAATCCCGTCTGCGAGGATGCGCTGGGCGTGGTAAACGTCGTCGATGAAGAGGTCGAGCGCGCGTGCGCGCTGCTTGAGCCCCACCTCGAGCTGCCGCCACTCCGACGCGGGAATGATGCGCGGGATCATGTCGAAGGGGAGGATCTTCTCGACGCCGTCTTCATGGCCATACACGTTGAAGGTGCTGCCCATGTGGAGGAGCGCCCGCTCGGCCGCCCGCTGGCGCCGGAGCACCTCGCCATCGGGGATGGCCGCGAGCGTGCGAACGACGAGCGCGCACCCGTGGCGCGGCTGGCCTGCCGCATCGAACATTTCGTCGTAAAACGAGCTGGATTCGTAACGTTCAAACTGCATGCGGTCTCTCGATCGGAGTGCGGCATTTTACCGGTCCGCAAGTTTCCGAGAAGTTTCCCGTGATGCCGCGGCCAGCTGGAGCTTCGGGCAGCCTCCGGATGAGCATTCATTCGCGCGGCGTCCTTGCCGCGGAGCTCCCAGGTGGGAGTTTGCCCGTGGGAGCATTCAACGATTGGTCACCTGTTGTGCTGCGTGATGAAGCCGGCAACACAGTCGCCAGGTTCAGTACTGTGACCGTCAGGGAGCGTCAGGTGTAATGCGTCCGATCGCGTGGGGGCCGACGTGAAAAGGGGATAATTCTCCTCTGCACCCATTCAGGTTCATTTTTTCTCGTTTCGACAATCCCATTCCAACGGCGATCTCGTGATTATACAAATTGCCCGTGGCACTGTCGGCGCCCGTTTCGCATTTGCGAGCCGCACGTTGGATTGCCGCAGCAAAGGTCGTAGCATCTCTACGGATGACGACGCGCCATGAGCCGGCAACCCACTCGTCGGATCGGCTTCGACGTGGCCGCCGCACGATGACCCTCGGTCTCGTGTCGGCGCTCGTCGTCCTCGCGGCTCCGCGTCTCGCGCGGTCCGAAGAAGAGGGCGCTCTCCTGCTCACCGCCAAGTTGGTCGAGATCCCTTCCAAGCTCCCGCCGGACGATCTGTACGACTACGCGTACGTCATGCGTTATGAGGTCATCGGCGGGCCGCTCGACAAGTCCTCCATCCTCGTCGCTCACTACAAGCCGCGCCAGGCCCGCGCCAAGATCAAAGACAAGATGAAGGATTATGTCGGCGGCAAGCTCCGCAGCTTCACCGTGGGGGACGTCCATAAGATGAAGCTCTCGGCCGACTTGAAGAAAATTTGGAAAGGGCCGCTCGTCGACGAGTTCGCGGCAACCGATCGAAAGAGCGTGCGCTACTGGTGCCTGGAAGTCGACCCCGCCTGAGGAGAGAATGCGAGCCAGCCGTGCTACGCCGCGTACGTTCGAGCTTCGCCAATGTGTTTCGTGGGGGATGGCAAGCGTTCTCGTGGGGCTCATCGGCTATCCGCTGATTGAAGCGCGCGTTGGGGCGAGCCAGGCGGCCGCTCGCCTCGCGAAGCTCGAGGCGAATCCGGATCGATTGACCGGCGACGGCGAATGGATGGATTCGAACCTGTCGCTGCGGGTGCAGCGCCTGGGCCCTCTCCTCGCGAGCTGGGAGACGATCGGCGGGTGCGGCGCCGGCGGCACGGGCGGCAGCGTGGGCGTCAAATGGATCGGGCACAACACCACGGGTGGCCTCTTTCACTCGCAGCTGATGCTCGATTATCTGTCTTTCCCCAATGGCTACAACGTCACTGCCCTGGCGCAAATCGACCGCGACATCGATCAAAAGCAGAAGTGGAACGTCGGCGTCGTCGTGCCCGTTCTGTATAAATATTACAGCAACTATCTGCAGATCAGGCCGCCGGTCGCCATTTCGAACTCCGGCTTGGGCGACATCAACGCGTACCTCACGCGCCGCCTCGGCCCCATCAACGCCACCGCGATCACCGCGTCGATCGGATTTCCCACGGGCACCAACAACGCGACGTACAAATTCGACCCTTTGAGCCAAGACAAGCAGCTCGGCCTCGGCAAGTTCACGGGGTCGTTGATGATCGACCACACGCTCGACGAGAGCTGGGGCCTCATCGTCCTCGGCGCGCTCGGGGCGTACCGCGGCGGAACGAACGAGTTTGGGAGCTACCGAGCTCCGACGGGCAGCCTGTACGCCTATGCGGGCTACTTCTTGGGGCCCTTCGTCCCCTCGCTCGGCGTCACGGCGACGGGCTTCACCGACAAGGATCAAGACCGAGGGATCCCTCAAGATCTGCCCCTTTTCATCATGGCGGGCAACGCGTCCATCGAATGGTCCACCGATTGGGTGGCCGTCCTTCTGGGCGCCTCGTTTCCGTTTTCGACGGACCTCCAACTCCAGCCCTGGATCGTCGCGCTAGGCGTGTCGGTTTCGCCGTTCTAGGAGAGGGATGAGGCCCGCGTCGCTCCTCCGCAATGCGTGGCGCTCGGCCCGCTCGCGCGCGACCGCGGCGGCGCTCTTCACCGGCGCGTTCGTCCTCGGCCTCGCTCCGCCGACGGACGGCGACGTGTGGTGGCACCTCGCGGCCGGACGGGAGATCCTTCGCACCGGATCGCTGCTGCGGGTGGATCCCTTCTCGGTCAGCGCGGGAGGGCGCCCTTGGGTCGACGTGCACTGGCTCTTTCAAATCGCGGCGTACGCCGTGTTTTGGGTCGGTGGGGTGACCGCGCTCGTCCTGGCGAAATGCTTGCTCGTTGCGGCCGGCGCCCTCTTGCTCCGGAAGGCGGTGGAGCGGGAGGCGGGGGCCCGGGCGGCGCTGTGGTTTGCGACCGTGTTCCTCGCTGCCCTCTTCGCGGCCCGTTCGCTCTTGCTGCTGAGGCCCGTCTTGGTCACGCTCGCATTGCTCGCTCTCTTCTTCGTGCAGCTCGAGCGGTTTCGACGCGAAGGGCGATGGTCGGCGCTCCTTCCGCTTCCGTTGCTTCAGGTGGCGTGGGCGAATTGCCAAGGCCTCTTCGCATTGGGGCCGGCGTTCGTCGGCGCCTACCTGCTCGGCAGCTGGGCGGCGGCCCGTTCCGACAGACGCTCGCCAACGGCTTCCGCCGACCGGAGCCCCGCACAGCCGCCTCTAGGCGTGCATCGTCACCGGGGCCGGGCGCTCGCCGTCACGCTGGCGCTGTGCATCGTTGCATGCTGTGCGACGCCCTACGGCCTTCGTTCCGCGTGGCTGCCCCTCGAGCTCTTCGGCCGCCTCCTGCCCGGACATGGAAACGTCTATGCGGCCAACGTCGTCGAGAACGCACCGCCGCTGGCGCACTCCATGGCGGCACCAGTTTGGCATCTCAAGTGGTTCTTTGCATTCCTGGTCGTCAGCTTCGCCCTCGCCGGACGACGCGTCGTCTTGGCGCACGCGCTGCTCGCAGCCGCGCTCGTTTTTCTGGCGCTCCTGGGCAATCGCAACGTCCTCTTGCTTTATTGGATCGCCACCCCCATTGCCGTGATGAATTCGTGGCGCGGGGCCCAGCGGCTGACGGCCCTTGCGCGCCGGCGGCGCGGCGCGAGGATTGTGGCGCGCTGGGGACCGGGGGCGGCATGTGCGGCGCTGCTGGTGCTCTTGTTCGGAACGGCCTGGAACGAGCCGGCGCTGGGTCGCCCCGCCCCGTTCCGCGCTCCGACCGAGAGCGCGCGCATTCTCCGAGAGCGGCCCGGCACAGGAACGATCTTCGCTGCGGACGAATACGGCGGGTACCTCATTTGGAACCTTTATCCGAGGTACCGACCTTACATGGATACGCGCCTGGTGCTGCGCACGGCCTCCGAGTTTGCAGAGTACCTCGATATGGCAGATCACCCCGACCGGTTCGATGATTTCCAGCGGACGCACGATTTCGCCTACGTCATCCTGCCGGTGGCGTACCCCGATCGGTATTTGGGTCTCATCGCGCACCTGTACTCCAGCCCTCGATGGAAGCTCGTGTTCACCGACGGCGCGGAGACCCTCTTCGCGAAGAGCGACGACACAGGGCTCGACGGGTACGACATGGGGGCGCCGGCCAACACCGACCGTGTGCTCCGTGCGCTGGACCGACAGTTCGGCGACTCGGCCCGCCTGCGCGATGCGGGGCGCCTGGGGCTCGCCACGCTCGACATTACTCTTCGCGAGTTCGGCGAGGCAGAGCGGGTCTTGGCGCCGCTCGCGTCACCCGAAGCGCGCGCCCTTCGGGCTCGAGGCCGCCTCGCCGCCGGGGATTTGCTCGGAGCCCGCGGCCTTGGCGAGCTGGCGCTGAAAGAGGATCAACGCGACGTCCGGAGCTTGAATCTGCTGGCTCTCGTATCGCTGCGTCAAGGAGAGCCCGGGTCCGCGCTGACGTACTTGCGCCGCTCGCTGGCAGCCGATCCATTCGATGTCGAAGCGGAGAGAATCCTCTCCAGTTTGGAGGAACATGCCGACGCACACTGAGAATCACCGCGCGAACCATCAACCCACGGCGGCTCGCACGACGGCCCGGAACACGGTGCTCCGCGCATGCCTCGCGGGGCTCGTCGCCGCGGCCGGCTGCGGCGTGACCGAGTACAAGAGCCCCCCGCCTGACATCAATACGAACGCGAACAACCCATCGGGGTCGAGCGGCGGCTCCGGCGCGACCGCGGGATCGAGCTCCGGCTCGGGCGCAATGTCGGGATCGAGCTCCGGCTCCCAGCCGGCTCCGACGTCGACTGGCACGCCATCATCGGGCTCCTCGGGCGGCTCCGGCCCACCGCCGGTGGCCACTGCGGACGGCGGAGCGGGAGCGCCTACGCAAGACGGCGGTGCCCCCCCCGCGAGTGGCGACGCAGGGGCCCCGACACCCCTCTCGGGCATCACCGTGAACATCAACGGCGTCACGGTGCCGAAAGAAAAGGTGATCGCCTTCATTCACTTCGGTCATTCGAACATGGCGGGGCGGGCCGACGTGCCCCTCCCCCTTCGCCCCTGGTTCTTCACGAACGCCGACCCTCACGGATGGATCTACTCGGCCAACGGCACATTTTCCCCATGCCTAGAGCCGAATACGGCGGGCGACGGCACCAACAACATGGGAGCACCGGGCCAGGTGACACCGCTCGGCGGGCCGGGCACCGCGCTCATCAAGCAAGCGATCGCGATGGCGCCCGACTACTACTTCGTGTCCCTGGGATTCGGCCAGAGCTCTGCGTACTGCTCGCAGTTCCTCCCGGGCCATCTTTACTACGATTCGTTGATCGCGGCGGCGAAGGCGATCAAAGGCAAAGTGACGTTCGGCGCAATCGTCGTGATGCTCGGCATCACGGAGCGCCACGGCACCGCGGCCGACATCACAGGCTACCCCAACTGCATCAACTCGCTCGTCACGCAGATTCGAACGGACGTGGGCGAGCCCAACCTGCCCCTTCTGCTCACCGACTATGAAATGACCGCGACTGGAATGCTGGCGCCCACCCAGCCCTTTGCGCTGTCGATCATTCCTCAGATTCACATGGTGCCGACCGTCGTCTCGAACTCGGCCCTGGTTCCTACCGACGGTCTCGCTCTGATCGACGACCATCACTTCAATCTCCAGTCCCACCAGACATGGACGCAGCGGGCTCTCGACATCATGAAGTCCAAGGGCTGGTTTCCCTGGAACTGATTGATCGGTTCACTCGGCCCGGCTGCCGGCGCGTCTAGAACGAACGAGAAGCAGGCGATGGTCTTTTCGAGCCACATCTTCCTCTTCTATTTTCTGCCTCTCGTTCTCTGCCTCTACTACCTCACGCCCCTGCGAGCGCGGACCGCGCTGATCGCCGTCAGCAGCTACGTGTTCTACGGATGGGCCAATCCCATCTGGGCGGTCATCATGTTCTTCGGTTCCAGCGTGGACTACTTTTGCGGCCTCGCGCTGCTGAGGCTCTCCGGCCTGCACGACGAGGGAGGGCTTCCGCCGATCATCGGACCCGAAGTGCGACGCACGCGCGGCATGAAGGCGGTGCTCGCGATCTCGATCGTGACGAACATGGGACTGCTCGCCACGTTTAAGTACACGGGCTTCGTCGCCGAGAACGTGAACGCGATGGGACGCGCTCTCGGGCACGACGGCGCGCTGCTCCCGGTGTTGCACCTCGTTCTGCCGGTCGGGATATCGTTCTACACGTTCAAGGCGATGAGCTATGCCATCGACGTGTACCGGGGAGACGCGCGCCCGATGCGCCGCTTTACCGACTACATGTGCTTCGAGGCCTTCTTTCCGGACCTCGTGGCGGGGCCGATCATCCGCTACGCGGCCCTCGAAGAGCAGATGCGAGTTCGCGAGCACACCGTCGAGAAATTCGCCCGGGGAGTCGTCTTTTTTGCCTTCGGAATGGCGAAGAAAATTCTCGTCGCCAACGCGATGGCGCACATCGCCGACGCCGCTTTTGCAGCCGGCCCGCTGCGCGTCTACGACGCGTGGTTCGGGGTGTTTGCTTACGCCTTCCAGATCTACTTCGATTTTTCCGGGTACTCCGACATGGCCGTGGGACTCGCTCTCATGATGGGCTTCGTCCTCGTGCAGAATTTCGATTCGCCGTACAAGGCCGACAGCATCACGGATTTTTGGCGGCGCTGGCACATCAGCCTGTCGACTTGGCTACGCGACTATCTTTACATTCCGCTGGGCGGCAACCGGAAGGGGGCTTCGAGAACGTACGTGAATCTGATGACGGTTATGCTGCTCGGAGGCCTCTGGCATGGTGCAAGCTGGAACTTCGTGCTCTGGGGCGGCATTCACGGAGGGATGCTCGCGGCGGAGCGCGCGAGAGGCAAGGACAGTTGGTACCGCCGCCTACCGCGGGGGATTCGCGTTGCCCTCACATTCGGCACGGTGTGCCTTTCGTGGGTATTCTTTCGCGCGAAGACACTCGGCGAGGCGCTCGCGTACCTGCGGTCGCTGTCCGGGCTGGCGACGCCGACGGCTGCGGCCGACTCGATCGCCGGCATCATCTACACGCCGTACCATAGCGCGCTCTTCGTCGTGGCGGCGGTCGTCGTCTGGGCGATGCCGAACACGTGGGCGTTCACCGAGCGCCTTTCGGTGGGGCGCGCCGCCGGAGGTATGGCGCTCTTGCTTCTGGCTGTCTTGATGATGTGGACGCAGACGACCAACCCCTTCTTGTACTTCCAGTTCTGAAGTCAGGTCTCGCCCACGGCTTGCGTTTGCTCCCCTGCTCCTGTTCGCACCTTGCGCGCGCGATATGAACCGCACCCTACCCACTGCCCCGCTCGAGGGAACGCGACCGGATGCCGCGCCGCGCCGAGGCGGACCCACCGACCCGTCGCACGACGCCCAGCTCAGGCGCGGCATCATCAAAACCAGCGCCTCGCGCGGTGTTACGGTGGGAGTCACCGTGTGCTTTCTGGCGCTCGTTTATGCGGTACCCATCGGCCAAGCCTGGCTGGAGAGAATCCGCGGCGATGAGTCGCCGCTCCTCGACGTATTTCGGCACGCTCCCACGTCCGAGCGACTGCGCCGCTTCGAGGACGACGTGGAGCAAGCGTCGTACGCGAAGGACTTCGTGCAGCCTCGCCTGCAAGCCCTCTTGACTCGCTTCGGGCGCGTGGGCAACAAGAGAGCCGTCGTGGGACTCGGCGGCTGGCTTTACTACGCGCCCGGAGTCGCGCATCTGGGCGGCCCGGGGTTTCTCGACGAAGACACGATTCGCGTTCGCGAGCGCGCGGCGCTCGACAGCGGCGAGCCCGCCGTGCACGCCGACCCGCGGCCGGCCATCCTCGACTTTCAGGCGGCGCTGCGCAAACGCGGCATCCGCCTGATTCTGTTTCCTGTCCCCGACAAGGCGATGCTGCAGCCGAACGAGCTGCATGGGCGTGCTGCCAGCGGCGCGCTCGAGATGCCCGTCCCGCGAAATCCGGACTGGGGCCGTTTCGTTGGCGAGATGCGCAAGGCAGGGGTTCTGGTCTTCGAGCCCGCGCCGCACGTGTTGCGCCGCGGCGAGGCGCCGCGCTTCTTGGTGCAGGACACCCACTGGACGCCGGCTTGGATGGAGGACGTCGCGGTCCAGCTCTCCACGTTCGTCAGAGAGGGCGCGGAGCTCTCTCCGCGCAGTACGCCACCGCCGTTCTCCACGGTAGACACCGCGGCGGAGTCCCTGGGCGACGTCGCCACCATGCTGAAGCTACCCGACAATCAGACGGTCTTCGCGCCCCAGCGCGTGACGCTTCACGAAGTGCTCGACGCGACCGGCGCTCCCTGGGAGCCCGACGAACGCGGGGAGGTGCTTCTTCTCGGCGATAGCTTCACGAACGTTTTTTCGATGGAGCCGATGGGCTGGGGAACGGCCGCCGGCCTCGGCGCACAGCTCGCGCGGGCTCTCGGTCAGCCCGTCGACGTGATTGGGCAGAACGACTCGGGAGCGTTCGCGACGCGCGAGGCCCTCGCGCGTGCGCTCCAGGGGGGAGAAGACCGCCTCGCCGGCAAGAAGGCCGTCGTCTGGGAGTTTGCTTCACGCGAGTTGTCCGTGGGCGACTGGAAGCCCATCGACTGGAACGTCGCCCCCGCGCGGGAGGCGCCCTGACGTGCAAAAAGGCCATGTCCTGGTGACCGGCGCGGCCGGCGTGATGGGATCGCTCCTCGTGCGCCGCCTCATCGAAGAGGGATTCAGGGTCCGGGGCCTGGTCTTGCCGGGAGACCCGTTGCGCGCTCGTCTTGAAGGGATTGGCTGCGAAACGCGAGAGGGAGACGTCTCGCTCCCAGAGTCCTTGGACCACCTTTGTGACGGCATCGACACCGTGTACCACCTGGCGGCGGTCATCCTGTCGCACGACCCTTCGGTGTTTCGCCGGGTCAATCTCGGGGGTACCGCCAACATGGCCACCTCGGCGGCGTCGGCAAACGTGCGTCACTTCATCTACGTCTCGTCCGCGTCGGTCACTTACCCGAGCCGCACTCCGTACGCCGAGTCGAAGCTCGCAGCCGAGCAGATCGTGCGCGGCACGCGTGCCTTTCAGAACACCATCGTGAGGCCCACGCTCGCGTACGACGAGTCGGGTGGACTCGAAGTGCGCATGTTTCTGGAGTACTTGCAAAGATTCCCTGTGGTTCCGTTCATCGGCACCGGCCGAGCCATCAAGCGGCCGGTGTGGACCGGGGACATCGTCGACGGGCTGCTTCGCCTCGCGGGCAATCCGGTCGGCTACGGGAAGACCTACAATTTCAGCGGTGCCGAGCCGATCGCGATCGCCGATCTCGCCCACTTGATGCTGCGCCATCATGGCGGCGACAAGCTTTTTCTCCCGATCCCCGTACCTGTGTGCCGAGCCGTTGCGCGCCTCTTGAGGCTCTTCATGCGCCGACCGCCGCTCACGAGCAACGCAATCGCCGGGGTGATCCACGACGCGGACCTCGACCCCGCCGATGCGACGCGTGATCTTGGGTATCGACCCATCGGCGTTCACGAAGGGTTTCGCCGCTGCTTTCCAATGGCGCGAACCCCGCGCCTACCTCAAAACGAGAACTCTGCGGCCGAACCGGCTTTGCACGGCGAAGGATCCCTCCGATGAAAACGCGCTCCGCAATCCTCACGAAATATGTCGCGGCCCTTGCCCTGACCGTCGGCGCCGTGTCGTGCGCCAGCTTGACGGGCGCACCCCCGAAGGGCTCCGAAGACGCCCCTTCCGAAGAGGCCGCAGCCGCAATGAAGGCCATGGGCCAGAAGCTGGATGCGACCATCGTCTGGTCGAGCTCGCGCCTCGGCAATCACAAGCTCTTCACGATGCGGCCTGACGGCACCGACGTGAAGCCCATCACCCAGGGGGACAGCGTCGACTGGTTCCCGCGCTTCTCGCCCGACGGGGCGAAGATCCTCTTCTGCCGGAGCAAGAAGGGCTGGGTCAGCGAACGAGATGCGAACGACAGCGACAAGTGGGACCTCTTCACGGTCGGCCCGGACGGATCCAACGCGACCCGCGTCGTCGAGAGCGGCAGCTGGGGCAACTGGCTGGGCCGCGACGAGATCATCTTCGTGCGAGGAAAGAAGATATTTCGCACGAAGCTCGGCTCGGGAAAAGAGACCGAGGTCATGGACAGCACGGGGGTCGATGCCCTCGACGGAGCGCTGCTTCAACAGCCCGAAATGTCTCGCGACGGCAAATACGTCGCGATCACCCTCCGCGGCTCGAAGCGCGAAACGGGAATCTGGGACATCGCCAACAAGAGCTGGACGAAGACGGGCGACGGCTGCCAGATCAACTGGCTCCCCGACGGAAGCGGCATTTACTGGGTCAATCCGACGGGCAACGGGGGAAGCGAAATCGTCCACATGCCCATCAAAGACGGAAAGCCCGCCAAGGATCTGTCGGACGACGAACGCCGGCTGATGGACATGCCGGGGCGGCGCTCCCACGAGTACTTTCCCGAGATCTCGGCAAACGGAAAGTGGATGGTCTGGGGCATCACGCAGCGGGGGCATGACCACGACACGGCCGACTACGAGATCTACTTGTGGGAGGTGGGAGCTCCCGCGGAGAGTGCCGTGCGGCTCACCTACCATTCGTCGAACGATCGCTGGCCCGACATCTTCATCCCTTCGGGCGCCGCCACCCGATAACCGCCATGCCGGGTACCGTTGATCTTTCTCCCAAGCAGCCCGACTGGCGACGGATCGGGGTCCTCGGGGCCGGCGGCTTTCTCGGCTCGCATCTCGTGCCGGCCTTGCTCGAGCGCACGCGTTGCGAGATCGACGCCGTCGACATCCAGTTCGGCAAGCTCGAGACGTTCGATCCGCGCGTACGGCGGCGCGCGATGCGTGTCGAGGACCCGAAGGCCATCGCCGAGACGGTCGAACGCTGCGACGTGGTTCTCTCGCTGACTGCCCTGTGCAACCCGGCGCTCTATACGACGAGGCCGCTCGACGTCATCGACGCGAGCTACACGGACCTGGTCCCACTCGTCAGAGCTTGCGCCGCCCGAGGAAGGCGCCTCGTCCATTTCTCCACGTGCGAAGTGTACGGCCGCACCGCGCTGGACTCCGAAGCCAAGCCCATGACCGAAATGAGCGAAGACCACACGGGGTTCTTCTTGGGTCCGGTGGATCGAGAGCGGTGGACGTACGCGTGCGCCAAGCAACTCCTCGAGCGGGTCATCTGGGCGCACGGGCGCCACGGCGATCTCGATTTCACCATCATCCGACCTTTCAACGTCATCGGCGCGCGCATGGACTTCCTGCCGGGGGTCGACGGCGACGGCGTCCCGCGCGTTCTGGCCTCGTTCATGAACGCGCTCTTGCGCGGCGAGGAGCTCTGCCTGGTGGGGGGCGGCAGCCACCGCAGGTCGTTCATCTCCGTCGAAGACTTCGTCGACGCCATCGTCCGGGTACTCGAGCGTCCGGCCGCGTGCCGTCGAGAAATCATCAACGTGGGCAATCCCGCCAACGACGTCTCGATTCGAGAGCTCGGCGAGCAGCTTGCGCGCGTCTTTGCGTTTCGAGTGCCAGGCGCGCCGTCCGCGCGCTTCCGAGATGTCACCGCCGCGGAGCTGTACGGCGCAGGCTACGACGACACCCCCGAGCGGATTCCCGATATCCGCAAAGCCTGTTCCCTTCTCGACTGGCATCCCCGCACGACCATGGCAGAGATGCTCCCGGCGATCGTCGACGACTACGTCGTCCGGTATGCCCACATCGTAAATTCGCCCGGCGCCCGTGTCGGCGGGTTGGGCGACCGATGAGGCTGTTCGTCGTCGTCCCCGCGTACAACGCCGCGCGGCACATCCGCTCGGTCATCGAACGGGTCTGCGCGACGACGCTGCCGGGGCTCGAGCGAATCGTCGTCGTCAACGACGGGAGCACCGACTGTACGCTCGCGGAGGTGGCGGGACTCGGCGCCGTCTCGTGTCCGATCGATGTCATCGACCGAAGCCGCAACGGCGGATACGGCGCCGCGATGAAAGACGGCCTCGAGCGCGCGCTCTCTCGAGAAGCGGAGATTGTGGCGTGCATTCACTCCGACGGCCAGTATAGCCCCGAGGTCTTGCCCGGCCTCTTGGCGGAAATGACAGCGCGGAGAGTCGATCTGCTCCAGGGCTCGCGCATTGCATCCGGCACGGCGCTCTCCGGGGGAATGCCGCTCTACAAATATCTGGCGAACGCCGTCTTGAATCGCATCGAGAACTACACGCTCGACCTCGGAATGACCGACTATCACAGCGGATATCTTCTTTACGGCCGGCGCGCCTTGGCCCTGCCTTTTCGCCAATTTTCCGACAGCTTCGATTTCGATCTGGAGGTCATCGCTTCTGCGCGCGCTCACGGGCTGTCGATCGCAGAGGCCGGAATCCCCACACACTACGGGGACGAAGTCTCGCATTTGCGTCCGCTTTCGTACGGGCTCAGGGTGCTTCGCGTCATGTGGAACTATAGGAGGGGTCGATATGCCCCGGTTTGAGCGCTCGAGACGACTGCGACGGACGGAAGGGAGAGTCGGCAAGACGCTCCTCTTTTCCGCCGGCTGGTTTTTCGCCGCGTGTCAGGCAGGGCCGGCCCGATTCCCGTGGCCCGTCAGCGGCGTACGCGTTCCGGCGGAGCATGCGGAGGTCCACACACTGAACGAAACCTACGACCGGACGCGCTCGGGAGCATTGGTGCGCGAGGTCGACCGACCGACCCGGGCCGCGCTGGACTATGCCGCTTATCACGCGAATTTCATGATTGCCGACCTGCCTCCCGAGGCTCCCGCTCTGCCGCCGTCGACATCCGCGCCGGACACGTCGAAGCCGTTCCAAGGCCTCGTCGAGAAGACCACGCTCACGGGCGACGTGAAACGCACCGCGCTCACCGACAGCGAGCGATCCCACCCGGTCGCTTTCGCACCGGCGGTCGAGTTCCTTCACTCTCGGGGCGCAGCGGGGGCGGAAGGGCTCGAAGAGGTCGGGCGGGCCGTGCGCGCGGAGAGCTGGGGGTTGCCCCATGCACCGGAAGCGACCACGCAGAGCCTCACGGAGATGTTCGTTCATGCGCAAGGGCCAGCCGGCCAGGCCGAGCTGTGGGTGAAGATCGAATTCGTCCCATGGTTCAAGGCATTTCGTGATTTGCCGGATCAAGATGGGGACGGATACCCCGAAATATACGGCCGCGTGCGAACCGATATCAGCGCCGCCGCCGCGGCCGCGATCGACGTCCTGCGACACGATTACATGGATCGGGCGCTCGCCCCCGGCGAGATCAAGGCCTGGGCGAACCAGCTCTCGTCGTACTGGTACCCGTCGTTCAACACGGACCTCGTGGCGCCGGGAGCCGAGTGGCCCGACGCGCGGACCGAAGGCGACATCAAGCGAGAGCTCGGAGGCCGCGTCTTCCCAGCGCCGGCGATCGTGCTGCGCGGCAAGCCACAGGGGCGAGCGACCTACGAGGTCTTTCTCGTCAGGCCGGGCGACTGCGGCGGCGGCCCGTGCGGCGCATCGACCGACGGGCGGGGTCCGAATCCATCCGCGGCGCACGGCGCCTTTCATCTGGCGAAGAGCCATCCGACGCCTCAGGTCCAGACAACCGTGGAGACGGTGACGCGCGAGCTGGCAGACCGCGGCGCGGGCTCCTGGACGAAGTGGGTCGAGCGAGTCGCACCCCTGCACGAGTCGATTCGCTCTCGACTGCGATCGACCCCGGCGCAAATCAAGGCATTCGCGGGCGCGGACGGATTTCTGTTCTATCGCAACGGTCTCGACTTCGTGGCGGGCGGCGACCTCGAGAAGCAGCGCGCCGGGAAGAATCCTTTGCCGATCATCCTCGAGTTCAAGAAGGAGCTGGAGTCGCACGACGTCGACTTCTTGTTCGTTCCGGTCCCGACGAAGGAAGAGATTTTTCCCGATGAGTTCGACGCCCGGTACAAGGCGCTGGCCGGGCAGGTCATAAACCCGTTCTTTCGTAAGTTCCTGCTGAGCCTCTCGGAGGCCGGCGTCGAGGTCGTCGACCTACTCCCTCCGTTCTTGGCGGCGCGCGCCGCTGGCGCCGGGGAGCAAGAGGCGCTCTATCAACATCAGGACACGCACTGGAGTGACCTGGGGTTACGGCTGGCCGCCGACATCATCAGCGCGCGCGTCATGAAGTACCCCTGGTACCACGAGCTTCGAGGCGGAACGGGGACCGAGTTCACGAGCCGGGAGACGTCGGTCACACGATTCGGCGATCTGTATTCACGGCTGCCCGACGCGGCAAAGAAGCCCTACCAACCGGAAAGGCTCGTGGCACACCAGGTGTTCACTTCGAGCGGGACGCCGTATGACGACGACCCCGACAGTCCCATCGTCGTCCTGGGGGACAGTTTCACGGGCGTCTACGAGCTCACCGACGCCGAACACTCCGGCGTCTCGGCCCACATCGCCAAGAATCTGTCGGTGCCGGTCGATCTCGTCATGAGCTACGGCGGAGGACCCAACGTCCGTGAAAAGCTTCTTCGCCGGGGCAAGGACGCCCTTGCTGCCAAGAAGCTCGTCGTCTGGATCATGACCGCGCGAGACCTCTACAACTACTGGGATGACTGGACGCCGCTCGAGAAGAAGTGATGCGCGCCGGTCTTTTCGTGCGCGTGGCAACCGGCTCGCGAAGCGCTCACCCTCCATCGCGTGCCACGCGACGGAAGGGCGCCTTGGCGGTGCTCGGCGTTCTTGCGAGCTTGTCTCTCTCCGATTGCCGGGGCCCCGACCCGATGTCGCGAGCACCCGCCGCGCGGTCTTTGCTGGCGCTTGCCGGGAGCGTCCACGAACGCCGCGACGAAGACACGCAGCAGGCCGAGGCCGAGCTGGCGCACATTGCCGCGCTCGTTCGGGAGGCGCTGGGTGAGGCTCGCTCCCGCGACGCGAGCGCGTCGCCGATCGCGGTGCTGAACGGGGTCGTCTTCGGCGCGCTCGGATTCGTGCGAGAGGTAGAAGACACGAGCCTGGACTTCGTTCTCTTGCCTTCGGTCCTCAAAGGCCGACGGGGCAACTGCGTCGGTCTCGGCACGATGTACCTTGCGGTCGGCGAAATGCTCGACTGGCAAGTCGAGGGCGTTCTACGTCCGGGGCACTTCTTCGTACGAATACGCGAGGGGACGATGGCTCGAAACGTGGAGCTCTTGCGAAAGGGCGAAGAGATGCCGGACAGCTGGTACGATGAACGCTTCCCGATTCCAGCCGGAAGCGGGCGGGCGTACGGCCGCGGGCTCTCGATGGCGGAGGTTCGAGGCGTCGTCGAGTACGACGTCGGCAACGAGCGCAGGCGTCAGGGCCGCTTCGCAGAAGCCCGCATCGCGTACGAGCGATCGACTCGCGATTTTCCCGACCTGGGCGAAGCTTACGCGAGCTTGGGCGCAATGCAGCAACTGCTCGGCGCGCTCGACGATGCGGAGGCGAGTTACGGAGCCGCCCGGCGCTCGAACCCGGCGCTTCCGGGGCTCGAGCAGAACGTCGAGCTCTTGAAGCGCGAGCGGGCGGGCGGGCGGTGACGCGCAATTGTCACGTTTGGCCCTGGTTCGCGCCGCGGCGATGGGACCCCGCCGAGCTCGCCCTGAAGAGCGGCGACGAGGCCCTCGCCCGCGAGGCTTCGCTTTCGCCTATGCCTCGAGCACCAGGACATCGCCCGGCTCGAGCCTCGCCACGTCGGTAACGCGATTGCCCGTCAACCGATCGATGCGCCCGCCCGGGCCAATCGCCACGCTTCTTGGAACCAAACCGTGGTTCAGTAGATAGAGGAGCTCCTTGCCGCCGGGCGACACGCGAACCGTCACTTCGACCCCATCGGGCGGGGGCGCGCCCCGGTCGAGCGGCGAGGCGATCCCGCGCTCGGCGCAGATGGCGCGCAAAAGGGAGCTCCACGCGTTTCGCTCGAGCCGAGTAGCCACGTAGTACGCCTTTCCCTCGCCATGGGTGTTGACCGTGACGGCGGGCTGCCCCGCGTAGAAATCGTGGGCATATCGGGCGAGGGGCTTGGCTCCGTGCAGCCAGACCCTCTCGCACAAGAGCGACGCGGGATAGTCCGCGTCGGCTGCAAGCTCGCCGAATGGGTGATCGAACCGCAACGCTTGGCGCGCGCCCTCGGGGAGTGCGTCGAGCTCTTCGACCGTCATGCCGAGCACGTCTCGCAGGGGGCCGGGCGCGCCGCCCTCGTGAATCCGATCGTTGTCGTCGACGACGGCGCTGAAGAACGTGGCCACGAGCGTAGCCCCGGCCCGCGTTCGATCGGCGATGCGCGCAGCCTGATCCGCGCGCATGAGATAAGCAAGAGGCGCGACGATCACGTCGTACCGTGCCAGATCCGCCTCGGGCCCGACGACGTCGGTCTGGATCCCCCCGGAGTGGAGCGCGGCGTAGGCGTTCGTGACCTCGCGGTGGTAGTCGAGATCGCGGCTCGGCCCGCTCGAAGCGTTCAGCGCCCACCAGCACTCCCAGTCGAAGACGACAGCGACGCGAGAGGGGATTCGGCCACCGAGGGTCTCGTCGCCGAGCGAGGCGAGCTCCTTACCGAGGGCGGCGACCTCGCGAAAGACCCGGGCGTCCGTTCGACCGTGGTGCTCGACGACCGCGCCATGCAGTTTCTCGATCCCTCCGCGTGACTTCCGCCACTGGAAATACATCACCGACTCCGCGCCGTGCGCGATGGCCTGATACGACTGGAGGCGCAGTTGCCCCGGCGGCTTCAGACGGCAATAGGGCGCCCAGTTCTGGTGCGACGGCGACTGCTCCATCAAAAGAAACGGCTCTCCGTCGCGCAGCCCACGCATGAGGGCGTGGCTGAACGCAACCTCCGCGAATGGCGTGTCGCTCATCGGATAGCTGTCCCACGAGACCACGTCCACGGACTTCGCCCATTGGCGGTAGTCGAGCGCCTGGAAGGCGCCCATGAGGTTGGTCGTCACCGGAACGCCAGGGGTGATCTGGCGCAAGATGGCCGCCTCGTGCTCGAAACACGACAAATAGCTCGATGATTGGAATCGCCGCCAGTCGATCTTGAGCATTTGAATGCTCCCCTCCCCGTGGGAAAAGGGTGGATCGATCTGACTGAAGCTCGAGTAGGTGTGCCCCCAAAACGCCGTCGACCAAGCCTCGTTGAGCCGAGAGAGGCTTCCGTAGCGCCGCTCGAGATACGACCGGAACCCCTGCGCGCACCGTTCGCAATAGCAGTAGTTCGGCCAAGAGCCGCCGTATTCGTTGTTGACGTGCCAGAGACGAAGGCCCGGATGATTGCCATAACGCGTTGCGATCTCGCGAACGAGCGAGCCGGCGAGCCGGCGATACGACGGCGAGTTGGGACAGAACGCATGGCGATTGCCGTGCGGCCGTTTGCGACCCTGCTCGTCGACCGTGAGGACGTCGGGATATTGCTGGTCGACCCACGCGGGCGTCGACGCGGTGGCGGTCGCGAGGCAAAGATCCACTCCGGCTCCGGTCAGGTGCTCGACGACCCGGTCGAGCCATGCGAACGTGTAGACGCTCTCCGAGGGATTCAGGTGGGCCCAACCGAAGACCGGCAGGGTCGCGATGTTCCAATTCGCGACGCGCATCAAGCGCGCGTCTTCTTCGCGCACGCGCTCGGGCCATTGCTCTGGATTGTAGTCGCCTCCGTAAAGGAGACGGGCGACCCGCGGGCGAGGCGAGGCTGGGCGGATGCTCATCGGCTGTAGGCCAATCCTACATCACGTCGGCGGGCTCGCGCTCGACCGCGCGGCATTCCCTCACGGCTCGTTTGCGCGTACGCTGGCCGCGCCGCAAGCGAAGGCGAGCACGACCAAGAGGGGCCGAAGGATGATCGCGATTGTGCAGACCGAGCGACGAAGCTTCCCGCGACTCGCCGCCGCTTTCGTCGCGGCCATCGCCGCGCCGAGCTGCGGCGGACAGCCAAGCGCAGCGCCGGCGGCGCCGGCTCCTGCCACCGCGCCGCCCCCGGCGGTTCCCACCGCGAGCGCAGCGGCCGCCCCTCTGACGCGTTCGCGGGTCGCCGAGTTGTTGCAGGGCACGCCGATCGCGCCGAGCGTTCACAACCTGATCAAGAATGCAACGTTCGAGGGCGGAAGAAGCCTGCCGTGGATGGCCTCTTTCAGCAAACCCGGCGAGGGCGAGACGTCCGCCACAGGGGGCGCGTACTGCCTGACCATCGCGAACGCGGGGGCGAATCCGTGGGACGTGCAGGTTCGGCACCGCGAAATGACGATCGAAAAGGGACACAAGTACTCGATCCGATTCAAAATCGGATCGACCGCGCCGACGACCGTTCTCGTCAAGATCGGAATGTCCGGACCGCCGTACAAGGCATATTGGCAGCAGCAGATGGAACTCGGCGCCGAACCGAAAATCGTGACATCGGAATTCGCGATGAACGAGGCCGACGACGCGACCGCGGAGCTCGCGTTTCATGCGGGAGGGCACAACGCGTCGAAGCAAGTCCCGTTCGATGTTTGCATTGACGACGTGGTCATCGAAGATCCTCAGTTCACGCCCAGACCCGACACACCGCCACCCCCGATTCCGAACGTTCTCGTGAACCAGGTCGGTTACCTTCCGGGCATCGAGAAGGTCGCCATCGTCAAAAGCGATGCGTCGAGCGCGATCAAGTGGGACCTACTGGACAAGTCGGGGAAGGTCGTCGCCTCGGGCGACACGATCGTGCACGGTCCGGATGCGGCCTCGGGCGACCGCGTGCAACAGGCAGACTTCTCGTCGTACGCGAAGCCGGGCGCCGCCTACACGCTGCGCGCCGGGAGCGACGTCAGCCACCCGTTCGACATCGGGGCGAACGTCTACAACAAGCTCAAGTACGACGCGCTCCACTTCTTTTATCACATGCGGAGCGGCATCCCGATCACGATGCCCTACGCCGGAGACCCCAAGTGGACGCACCCTGCCGGGCACCTCGGCGACAAGAGCGTGCCCTGCTCTCCTGAGGCGCACTGCGACTATTCCCTCGACGTGAGCGGCGGTTGGTATGACGCCGGCGACCACGGCAAATACGTGGTCAACGGGGGCATCGCGTCGTGGACGCTCATGAACCAGTACGAGCGAGCGAAGTACCTCGGCACGTCTGTGGCGGACTTCGGCGACGGCAAGCTGAGCATCCCGGAGAACCACAACGGGGTTCCCGATCTCCTCGACGAAGTGAGGTGGGAGATCGACTTCATGATGAAGATGCAAGTCCCCGAGGGCAAACCCCTCGCGGGGATGGCACACCACAAGATCCACGACAAAGAGTGGACGGCGCTCGCGACGCGCCCCAACGAGGACCCGATCGCCCGGTTCCTCCGGCCCGTGAGCACGGCCGCCACCCTCAATCTCGCGGCAACGGCTGCCCAGTGCGCGCGAATCTGGAAGACGATCGACGTCCCCTTTTCGGCACGATGCCTGAAGGCAGCGGAGCGGGCGTGGGCCGCAGCGGCCGCCAATCCCGCGATGTTGGCCGCAGAGAGCGACTCCGTCGGCGGCGGACCGTACGGAGACGGCGACGTGTCGGACGAGTTCTACTGGGCCGCGTCCGAGCTCTACATCACGACGAAGAAGGACCTGTACAAGGACGCTCTCGCGAAGTCGCCGCATCGAAACGTCGTACCGGCGGGCGAGGGCGGCGCCTCGGCGATGGCGTGGCCGCAGGTCGCGCCGCTCGGGACAATTTCACTCGCCGTCGTTCCGAACGGTCTGTCGCCGAGCGAAGTCGGAGCGGCACGAGCTTCGATCGTGAAGGCGGCAGACGGGTACTCGGGCATCGACCGCGATCAGGGGTACCGCGTCGGGTTCAAGCCGGACGCGGCGGGCGAGTTCCCGTGGGGGTCGAACTCGGCGGTGCTGAACAACGCGATCGTGATGGCGCTCGCATACGACTTCACGAAAGACCCCAAGTACCTGACCGGAGTCGAAGACGCGCTCAGCTACCTCCTCGGTCGCAACCCCATGGATCAGTCGTACGTGACCGGATATGGCTTCCGCCCGCTGGAGAACCCGCACCACCGCTTCTGGGCGCACCAAGCGAACAGCGCGTTTCCGAGCCCTCCCGCCGGGGTCTTGTCCGGTGGCCCCAATTCGGGCCTCCAGGACCCGTATGTCAAGGCCGCGGGACTGAAGGGATGCGCGCCGATGAAATGCTTCGCCGACAACATCGAAGCGTGGTCGGCGAACGAAGAAGCCATCAACTGGAACGCGCCGCTTGCTTGGGTCGCTGCCTTTCTGGACGAGCATCCGAAGGGGGCCATCAGCCCGGCGCCTCAGGCGCCCCAGGCGCAAGCCGGGACGCGTGGCCAGGAGAGCGCCGGGGTGAAGAAGGGCGACGTCGCGTCGAAAGGCGACGGCGCTGGGCATTGACGAGGAGCAGGGGATGAAGCCGCTCGAGACGATTTCAGCGTGGATCCAAGAAGCGCGGGATCGGGGCGTGGCGGAGCCCGAGGCGATGGCCCTCGCGAGCGCGACGCCGACCGGCGTACCCTCCGTGCGAATCGTGCTGTGTCGAGGAATCGACGCGCGGGGCTTGCGCTTCTTCACGAACTACGAAAGTCGAAAAGGGATAGAGCTGCAGCGGAACACGCACGCTGCGGTCGCGTTTCACTGGCCGGTGCTCGCCCGGCAGGTGCGCGTGGAGGGCAACGTCGAGAGGCTCGCGCCCGAGGAGTCCGACGCCTACTTTCAGAGTCGGCCGCGCGGCCATCAACTCTCCGCATGGGCGTCTGCACAGAGCCGTCCCCTCGGCAGCCAAGAGGACCTGCGCCGCCGCATGGCGGAGCTCACCGTTCAATACAACGGTCGGGACGTGCCCCGTCCTTCGTATTGGGGGGGGTTCCTGTTGCGACCGACGGCCGTAGAGCTCTGGACGCAAGGGGCGGATCGCGTCCACGACCGCGTGCGCTACGAGCTTGGCGCGGGCGCCTGGGTCGCAACCCGACTGGGCCCGTAACGTGCAGCGGCTGGCGCCCGGAGAAAGCCAATGCACATCCTCTCGATGCTGCTCATCGGTCTCATTGCCGGCGCTCTGGCCAAGCTCATCATGCCAGGGAAAGATCCGGGGGGAATCCTCGTGACGATGGCCCTCGGCGTAGGCGGATCGTTCATTGCGGGTTTCCTCGGGCGCGCCCTCGGCATGTATCGAACGCCGGGCAGCGGCCCGGGGATAATCGCGTCGATCGTCGGTGCCCTAATCCTCCTGGGCATCTATCGATTGGCGGTCGGTCGCGGGATCGGGCGACACGATCGACGCACCAACCGTCACAGTGTGGCATAGCTGACGAACGGTCGTTCGAAACGAGTTCCTCGTCTCGGGCCGTGGTGATCTATGCTGCGGCTGGACCATGCCCGAGGAACGCCGCAGCGCCCCCCGCGCGCGCATCTCCGGTGCGCGCGTAACCTACGAGAGCGCAACCGGCGACCAAACGGAGACGGATGCGTTGAACCTCGCGAGAGGCGGGCTGTTCGTACGGGCCGCGAAGCCGCTCGCGGTTGGCAAGCGGCTCGCCATCGAGATTCAAATGGCGGGCGAGCTGGTGCCGTGGTCCGCGGTCGGGCGCGTCGTCTGGATTCGGCAGGAGGACGAGGGGGAGCGACGGCCGCCGGGAATGGGGATTAAGCTGATCGACGCGGACGATGCGGTGGTCGCGACGATCGACCGGCTGGTCGCGGAGCGCGCGCACACCGAACCCGGGGTAGGAGAGATCGACCCCTCCAGGGGTGGCGTGGTAGCGACGCCGATCATCGCATCGGGCCCTGCCCGCGAGAGGACGATTTTGGGAGTGGGGTCGGGCTTTCCCGCGCGGCTCGCGCCGCCCGAACGAAGCGCGACGCCGGCGCGGGACGCTGCGCCTCCGCCAGCCGCGCCGGCACGCGAGCCGAGCTTGGCGATCGATCTGGTCCCGCGGGAGAGGCCCTCGGCGCCGCCCTCGCTGACGGACAATCAGCGGACGGAGGATACGCTGCCGATCCGACCACGCCGCGCGACGCCTTCGTCATCGAGACCAGCACCCGCCAAGCCCGGCAACGGTCTCCGCTGGCTGGTCGTCTTGATCGTCCTGGCCATCGCCGCCGCGGCTGCTTATCTGCTCCTGGGCGGCGACCTCGATCGGTTCCTGAGGCCGTCGGAGCCAGCAGCGGCTTCCCCGAAGCTTCCCGCTTCACCGGCATTGCCTCCGCCGGCGGTCATCGCGACCGCGTCCGGAGTCGCATCGACCGCCACGGCGAGCGCCAGCGCGGTCCCGGACCCGGTCTCGATTCCATCGACCACCGCGGCCTCGTCGGCGCAGGTCCCGGCAGCTTCTGCCAGCGCGTCGTCGCGGAAGCCCCCCGTCGCAGCCCCCTTTCCTCCCGCTTCGCATGCCCCGGCAGCGAGGAAGCCCGCGGTTGAGGAGGGCAATCCGTACTAGAAGCTCGGCCCCGAGCTTCCGGGTCTCGCTTCGTGGCGGATGAGAGGCGCCAACGAGCCTCCGACGGGCGATTTGGAGCGCAACGAACGCGGTCGTGAGCGTCGGAACGGCGTTTCAGAGGGTCAGGATCGCGAAGGAGAGCAGATAGGAATCGACCGTGAGCTTCTCGATCGCGACCGATCGCGAATCGGATGGAATCATGACCTTCGTTATCGCGATCCAGAGCGGATGGATCGCGATCCAGAGCGGACGGATCGAGGTCTTGAGCCTCTCCACCGCGTTCCAGAGCGAATAGGTCGAGGTCTTGAGCCTCTCCACCGCGATCCAGAGCGAATAGGTCGAGGTCTTGAGCCTCTCCATCGCGATCCAGAGCGGATGGATCGAGGTCTTCAGCCTCCCCACCGCGACCCAGAGCGGATGGATCGAGGTCTTGAGCCTCTCCACCGCGATCCAGAGCGAATAGGTCGAGGTCTTGAGCCTCTCCATCGCGACCCAGAGCGGATGGATCGAGGTCTTGAGCCTCTCCACCGCGATCCGGAGCGCATGGATCGAGGCCATGACCCTCTCCACCGCGATCGAGAGCGCACAGATCGAGTCCAGGAGCCTCTCCACCGCGATCCGGAGGTCATGGAAGGCGATCGTGAGCTTCTCGTCGATGAGGCGCAGCGGCTAGGGTTTGGTGCGGGGGCGCACCGGATGACTGGCAGGCGCCTTGCGGACGCTCGCCGGCGCCAAAACGGTCGGCGACGGCGTACGGCGCACGGTACCGGACGCAGGGGCCGCAACGACCGGGCTGGGCCGCGGCGCGTTGCCGACGACAGGCCCGTCCGCAGCCGCGTCGATGGAAGCTTCGGCTCCCCCATCGCCGGCTGGACCGATTGCGGCGGACGACGCACTGCCGGCCGAGACTACGATCCCCGCGGACTGCGCCGGAGATCCTTCGCCCGTCAGAACGGTCCTCCTGGCATCGATGCCGAGCGTTGCACCGACGCCTCCCACGAAGAGAAGGACGAGCCAGGGGAGAATCGGTCGCCGGCGGGCGACGTCGGGTTCATCGGTCGGTGCGGCGGGTCGTCCAGCTTCGTTCGCGGTCCGAAAACCGGGACGGGTATCCAGCGTGGAGAGCGACCGCAAGAGGTCCCGCTCGCTTGCCTCGATCGTCGACTCGGAGCGCACGACGCCGCGCACCGCAGGAGTCGCAAGCTGCGTGACGGGAACTCCGGCGTCGATCTCCGCGATCGCCTTGCGGACGTCGGCGCGCATCGCCGCTGCACTCTCGTACCGATCCTCGCGGCGGAATTCGAGCGCGCGATCGATCACGCGGGCGAAAGGGCGACTGACGTCAGGGGCCAGCGTGGCGATGCGCGGGGCGGCGACGTTGGCCATCTTCGTCACGAGCTCGACCGCGTTCGTCCCCTCTTGGATGCGACGGCCCGTGCGCAGCCGAAAGCCTGTCGCCGCGAGCGCAAACAGGTCGGTCCGACCGTCTACTTCGTCGACGCGGCCCGCCGCCTGCTCCGGCGACATGAACGACGGCGTTCCCAGCGCAAGGCCGTACGTCGTGATCGCCTGTCCCTGCAGGAGCCGGGCGAGCCCGAAGTCGAGCACCTTCACTCGAGTGTTCCCCGTGTCTTGCCCCGCGCCGTCGCGCTCGGTCAGTAGGAACAGGTTCTCTGGCTTGAGATCGCGGTGGACCACGCCACGGGCATGCGCGGCTTCGAGCACCTCCAGGACACGATCCGCGATCGTCAGGAACTCTCGCTCTCCCATCGGGGGATCGCGCTCGAGCCGGTCCTGAAGGGATTCCCCCTCGAGCAGCTCCATCACGAGGTACGCGGTTCCTGCGTCCCGCCCGGCAGCGATGACGTCGTCGTCCAGAACCTTGACGACACCGGGGTGCTCCACTTTGTTGGCGGCATAGCCCTCGCGAAGGAACCGTTCGCGGACGTCCGCGTGGCGAGAAAGGCCGGCGTGGAGCACCTTCACGGCAGCCCGTGCCCCGTTGCGATGGCGCGCGGCGTACACGGCGGCCATGCCGCCGACACCGAGGACGCGTTCGAGTGTCCACTTGTCGTTGAGCACGGTGCCCACGCGATCCTGGGCTTGTATGTCGACGAGCTCGCTCAACGGTGGCATTCTACCGCGGACACGCGGGGGCGCGGGCCACTTCGGTGAAGGCGACGCAGGTCGAGCGGCGAGCGCAATCGTCGATCGGGCCGATCGCGCGATCCATCCACGTCAGGGAGCGACGGCAAGCGTCGTTTGCTGCGGTCCGTCGATGCGCTTCGGGGCCGGCGAACCGTCGCGGGACACCCATTGCCCGTAGTAGCGCTCGCGACCGATCCGATGGTTCATCGTCGTTTCGACCTTGTAAATGAAGTTCGCCCGCCACAGCTTGGTCGCAAGCGTCGGAGGGTAAGCCATCTGCCGATCCGTCGTCGTCGGAGGAATGAGGCTCCAGCGCGAGCGGGCCTCGACCGTCGAGCGAACGTCGAAGGACAGATCGCCAACTGGGCCGCTCACTTCGAACCACGACTCGATCCGCGGCTCGACGCCACCGATCACTCGCACGCCGATCAGCGATATCCCCTGCTCGTACCGGGCGCTGACCGTGCGGTCGAGCTGCGCCTGGATCCGCTCGGCCCAGCGCATGGCCTGAGCGTCGTCGCCGCGCGCGACCGCCACGTTGTGCGCGATGCGGAGCTCGTCGATGGTCTTCGGTTCTCCGGTCGGTGGCGCCACGGTCTGGTTGAGGTGCGTGCGCCATTCCCAGGTCAGCCACGGGTCGGGCTGCCGGCCGACGGTTCGCATCCGCTCCGTGCCCCCGAAGAGCAGCCACTCGATGGCCGTCGGTTCCCGCTCGCTGGTGGAGTACGCGTCCACCGGGGCGAACGGCTCTCGCTGATCGACCAGCCATACGTCTCCGTAGATCCGGACGTGCGCCGTGGCGGCGACCTTCTTCTCGAAGTCAGCCGACATGCCGGTGCCGCGGCCGAGCCAGAAGGGGTGCGCGCTCGCGTTTCCGGCCGACGGCACACCCGCAGGGGTTGCCTGCCCCTCGTACTTCCAAACGTGGTCCCACCCCCAGCCCGCCGACTCGTGTGTGTCGATCGGTGTACCCCGGACGGTGTTCGGGAGGACGACCTGCTCGATGACCTGGTGCATGTCGACCTGGCTTCGTATGAGGTTTCCCTTCTCGTCGTAGCGACCGCCGGTGCGCCGCCAGACCCAGAGCGAAAGGACCCCGTCGTGCGCCATCGCCACGGACGGGGCGAGGCCGATCGCCAGCGCTGCCGCGCCGGCGAAGACCCCAGCCCTCGCGGGCGCGAGCCGATGCACGGTCCACCGGACTCCCAGAGCGATGGTGTCGACGAGTTGTGCGAGCGCGAGTGCGTAATAGGCCGCGAAATAATGTGGCCAGAAGATGTGGATGTCCGCGCCGTTCTTGAAAGCGGCGTATTGGACTACCGCACCGAAGAGCAGGCTCGGGGCGTACGCCTCCTCGTCGCGTCGCAGCACGAGAAGCCTGACGCAGGCGACGGGGGCGGCGACCTTGCCAAGGAAGATGGCCAGTGGCGTGAAGCTGAAATCAATCCAGTCTTTGCGCGCTTGGAGCGCCTGGGTGAGCGACGCGGCTTGCCCGCCACCCCGCGCGACGCCTTGGGTGAGCCATGCCGCAATCTGGTCGGCGAGGTAGAAGAGACCGAGCCACAAGACCAGTGTCCCGGCGACGACTCCGGTCGAAAGCCCCCACCAGCGCGCATACGATTCGAACCGCAGTCGGGCCGTGAAGCGCGCGGGCAGGGCGAAGGCTCGCACGAACGCCCATACGATGAGCGGCGCGACGATGAGGTACCCGACCCAGTCCGCCGAGCAGGCGAAGACGAGACCCACGAGGCTCGCCACCATGTAGCGAGGCGCGCCCGTGGTCATGTGCCTCGAGTGCCCCCAGAAGAATAGGAGCACCCCAAAGATGCACATGGTCTCGAGGTTCGTATAGTTGGAGAAGCCGACTGCGATTGGCACGACCACGTACGCCGCCGCCGCGACTGCTCCGACGGGGGCGCCCCAGCGCTCCCGAGCGATCCCGTAAAGGAGCGGCGGAATGGCGGCGCTCATGAGAACGGTGGGTAGGTGAACGACGAAATCGTGGTGTCCGAATATCCACACGAACACCGCGGACAAATAGAAAGTGCCGAACGGGTGATGGCATATGTACAGCTCTCTCGCGGGCGGCGCGCCCGTGTACCAAGCCCACGATGGGTATGCGACCTTCCAGAGAACCATGGGCTCACTGGCCATGATCGTCGCGGCGCTTCCGGCGCCGAGGTGACCGGCCGAGGGAATGCCGACCATCCCCCACGCCGCGGCGAATAGAAACCAGCCGCTGGCGAGAAAGACGGTAGCCCGAGCGATCCGGTCGACGGCGGAGGCCGCGACCCCTGACCTTCCCGGCTTCATCAGGGCGCGCACCCTAGCATGTTTTTCTAGTGCAGCCTCCGCTGCGCCCCTTCGGGGCTCCGCTCCGGCTGACGCGATCAAACGAACCTCACACGGGGGGAGCGCGGCCGCTCCCCCCGGCCCCCCAGCCGTAGTCTAGTGCAGCCTCCGCTCCGCCCCTCCCGCCTGGCCTGTGCTGGACGCTCTTCGGGGCTCCGCTCCGCCGACCGGCGCGGCGGCACGCAAGCTCGGCCGCACCGGCTCTGGTCGTGGTTACCGTGTCGAGACGGTTGGTCTCACGGACAGCCCGTGAACGCGACGTTGTCGATCCAAAGATCGTAGTCGGCGCCGGGCGCATTGATCTGCCATTGCAGGTCGTAGAGCTTCGTCTTGTCGATGCCCTTCGGGTGCGGATTTCCCCAGCCTTCCATCTGAGACATGTCCGAGAACGGAATGACGTACTGCTTCCATTGATCCGAGAGGGTGAGGTCGGCTCCGAAGTCGTTGAAGCACTCCGTACACAGTTTGCCTTCCGGAGCGGTGTTCACGTCGGACACCTTGAGGCGGACCGCCTTGATGGCGTTCGGCCCAACCTTGGCATAAAACGAGATACCAGAGTACGCGCTGGCGTCGTACTGGCCCTTTGGGTTCGTAAAGCTGAGGCCCAGTCCCGCGTAAAGCGGATCGCCCGTCGCCGAGACCTTGCCCATCATGCGGGCGGCGTAGGCCGAACCATTCGGACCGCCTTGCGACATGATGAAGGTCTTGCCGGCGGGCGGCGTGATCGTGGTGCCCATCTTGTCGACGAACGTGTACCAATAGCCGTTTCGGCCTTTTTGGACTTTGACTTGGTTCGTTCCGTCCTCGCAGTCGTCGATCGTATACTCGGGAGGGCACTCCTTGCCGGCCGTGGGCGCGGCGGCGCCGGGAGCTGCAGCGGCGCCGGCGACCGCCGGGGCGGGCTCGTTGTGACTGCACGCGAGTACGACGACCGTTGAAAGCGTGAGCACGACTCCAAAAGACGATCTCATGGACCTCATGAATCCTCCGCACGCTAAGGTGCTCTGGCGATACGGCGCGCGAGACTACTCGGAGCGATCTGCCCGGGCAAGCGCGCTCGCGGGGCTACCGCCTCGCGACCGATCGACGCAGTGACGGGTCACAGAAAAGGCGAGGAAGATCAGGAAGATTGCGAGAGATCCGGCCAGGCGCGCCGGTAGGCCGTCAGGATTGTGTCGAAAAGAGCGTTCACCGCATGGTCGACGATACGTCGCCCGGGGTCGCCGTCGTACCACGCGATCTGCTCGAACGCTCCGTACGCATAGGGCACCACGGCCCGAAAGTCCGGCACGACCCTTTTGATCTTCGTGTTGTCGAAGATCATGCTGTGCGCTTTGTCGCCGAGCAGGCTGGCTCCCCATTCGGGATCGAACCGCGCCACGAGATCGGACGGAACGTGCACGATGTCGGGCCGAGCGCCGGCGGCGCGCCCGAGCAATTCGTGGATTTGGTCCCACGTCAGGGCTTCGTCCGACGTGATGTGAAATGAATCCCCGGCCGTTTCTTCGCGCCCGAGGAGGCCGATGAACCCACGCGCGAAATCATCGTTGTGCGTCAAGGTCCAAAGCGACGTGCCGTCGCCGTGGACGACGACGGGTAGCCCGCGGCGCATGCGGTCGATGACGGTCCAGCCGCCGTGCACAGGAAGCAACGCCGCGTCGTAGGTGTGCGACGGCCGGACGATGGTTGCGGGGAAACCTTCGCCTCGATAGGCGTGGATCAGCCGCTCCTCACAGGCGATTTTGTCGCGCGAATACTGCCAATGTGGATTGTACAGCGGCGTCGATTCCGTCACGGGGAGCCGCAAGGGAGGAGTCTGGTACGCCGACGCGGAGCTGATGAAGACGTACTGGCGGACGCGACCGCGAAACAGCGCGATATCGAGCTCGATGTGCGCCGGTACGAAGCCGATCCACTGGACGACCACGTCGAAGCTTCGATCGCCGATGGCATTGCGCGCCGACTGCGGGTCTCGAACGTCGCCGCGGAGGACTTTCGCACCGGCGGGAACGGGGTGACGACCGGTCTTGCCGCGGCACAAGAAAGTCAGGTCGATGCCCCGTGCAAGCGCGAGCCGCGCACACGCCGAGCTGATGATACCGGTTCCGCCGACGAAGAGGACATTCATCGCGGCGAGATCATAACGTGCCCGGTCCGATCCGCAGGGCAAAAGCTCGACTCCCTACTCTTCGAGCGCTGGCCCGTCGACGCGCAGGCGCATCCTGCGATCGAGCGCCGCCGCGAACGCGGCCGCGCAGGCCGAGAGGCACGCTGCGGCCCCGAACACCGCACTGCCGCCCGCCCGTTGGTACAGAGAGCCCCATGCGAGCATCCCCACCACGGACCCCGCCCCCATCGCAGTCGAAAAAAGTCCCTGCGCCGTGCCGAGCGAGTGTCGTGGAAAGCGGCGGGACGTGAAGCCGACCGCCGAGAGCCAGAACAGCCCGAACGAGAGGGCATGCAGCGGCTGAAGTGCCAGAATGACGGCGGGCGATCGCACGACGGCGAGCAGGGCCCACCGAAACGATCCGGCGCCGATCGCGACGGCGAAGAGCGAAAGGGGGGCGAACGCGCGAAACAAGGGCGCGGAGGACGCCATCATGAGCACCTCGCAAGCTGCTCCGAAGGCCCAAATCCAACCGATGTTCATCCGGGGAATGCCCAGATCGAACAGATGAATCGTGAAGCACAGGTCGTACGCGGCGTGGGCGCCCTGCGCGAGGAACACGGAGGCAAGGAAGAGTCGGAAATCTCCCTCCTTCAGCAGGCGCAACGCGCCGTGACGATCGCCGCGGTCGGGCAGATCGGCGCGACGCGGCAGGCGCAGGGATGCGAGCAGCGCCGCAAGGACCAGCCCGGTGGTGACCGCCGGAAAGACGACCGGGTCTCGCGGATCGACGGTGCGCGCGACCACGAGGACGGAGACGACAAACCCAAGCGATCCCCAGAGACGCAGCCGCCCATAGGTCGTGCCCGCGGCCGGTGCCAGCTCGAGCGCGACGAGGTCTGCGACGAAACCCATCGGCGATCGAAAGAGAGCGAAGACCAGCGCGCAGACGAGCAGAAGGCCGAAGCCGAGGTGCAGCCCTGCGGCCGCGGCGACGGTGAGCGCCCCGAAAGTGAGCGCCGCACCGGCGCACGCTATCTGGAGGAGACCTCCCCGCAGTTTGAGCGCGTCGGCCAGGACCCCGAAGGCCGTCGGCGCGATGACACCCATGGCCGGTGCGGCGGCAGCGATGACGCCCAGGCGGACGCCGAACATCCCGCGCGCTTCGAGCCAACGGGGAAAAAACGGGAGGTAGATTCCCCCGACCGCGACAGCCGCCGCGTAGTAGGTCCGGAGGGCCAGCTTGCGACGGTCCCGCTGAGAGCGGCCGCCCCGAGGCGGTGGCCCTTGCACGTCGCCCTATCGTCCGGCCATCACGGCCAGGGTCACGGCACCCCCCACCACCAGGGCGAGCAAGCCCACGAGGACCGGCAGCAGCCAAGCCGGCTTCGCTGCCGGCAGACCGCGCGCCACCATGTCGGAATCGGAGATCGTGCCAGCCAGCCCCTCCCCCCGCCGCGACGAATGAGCACCCCACGGAGGCGGCGCCTGCGCTTGCGCCCTCGTTGGGAGAACCGCGCGTTCTGGCGGGGCGAACGGGTCGGCCGCAACCGCGAGCGGGGCGACCGCGGACGGCATCGCTCGGGGCATCGCCTGGGCGATTTGGCGGGCGATCTCCTGCTGCGGCAGCGTCGCCCACTGAAGATGGTCTCCCGAGAGGCCGTATGCCCGACCCACGGCGTCGGCGAGCGCACCCACGGTGCGAGTCCGGATGTTTTGATTCTTCGCGAGCCCGACCTCGAGCACGTCGTCGAGCGCGGGCGGTATCGGGTACTTCGCGCCCGCCGCCTTCACCGTCGGCGCAATCGGGTCTTTCGTCATGATGGCGAGCAGAATCGAGGGCCCGTTGTTACCCGCGAAAGGCACTTCGCCGGTCACGCACTCGTACGTCACCGCGGCGAGCGCAAACACGTCCGCTCGCGCGTCGATGGTGTCGAGCCCCTGCGCCTGCTCCGGTGACATGTAGTACGGGCTGCCGATGGTCGTTCCGAGAACCGTCAGCTTTTTGCGGCTCCCGCTCCGATCTTTCACCGACCCGAAGTCGAGCACCTTCACGGCGTCGCCTTCTCGGGTGCCGCAGAGAAAGAGGTTGTCGGGCTTGAGGTCGCGGTGGATGAAGCTCCGCGCGTGCGCCTGGTCCAGGCCGATCGCCACTTGCGAGAGCATTCGGATCACCCGCTCCGGCGGAAGGATCCGCTCGCGCTTGAGCACGTACCGAAGCTCCTCGCCGTCCAAGAATTCCATGACGAGGAGCCAGCTCTTCTGCACGAGGTCGCGCTGAAAGTCGAGCACCCGCACGATGTGCTCGTGCGGCAGGAGCGCGCTGATCTCGTACTCGCGCTTGAATCGCTCGAGGGCCACTTCGTCCCGGGCGACGTCTTCATGGAGCAACTTCAGCGCGATGCGCGAATCGGTTTTCTTGTCGATCCCTTCGTAGACGCGCCCCATCCCTCCATCGGCGACGACGCGGCGGATCTCGTAGCGCTCACACAAGCGGGCGCCGATGAGCGGATCCTCGGCGGACGGGGCGACCGGTGCCATGCTGGCCGTGGTGAGCGCCGTTCCGTCTGCGGGGCAGAAGCCCGCGTCGTTCGGAAACACTCGCTGGCAAAGCGGGCAGCTCTTCATGTCGGCGGGGACCGCCCGGCGAACATGACGTGGAGCCTATCGCGACTCTGGCGCGTTGTGGAAGACCGCCAAAGTTGTGCGCTGAGGCGCACGCCCGGTCAGCCTCGCTCCGTCGGCGCGTCGGCTCCCACGGCCTCGGGCGGCACGAAATAGATGAGGCGATGGCACGAAGGGCATTGCTCGAGAATGGGTTCGCGCCGCAGACGATGAAAGAGCTGCGGCGGCAACGACATGTGGCACGCCTTGCAGGTTCCGTCCGTCGTCTGCGCGATGGCCGTGCCGCGCTTGGAACGGATCATGTCGTACCGACGATAGAGCTGCGGGGGCAGCGCCTTCACGGCCGCGTCGCGCTCGACACGCTTTCGCTTCGCCAGACCGTCCACTTCGCTGAGCTTGGAGCTGATGTCGCCCTCGCGCGCCGCAAGCTCGTCAGCGAGCTTCTTGTGCTCCGCTTCGGTCGCTTCGATTTGCTGGCGCGCGGCGTCGGCATCCGCGGTGAGTTTGCCTATTTCCTCTTCGCGATCACGAACGAGCTTGCGGAGCTCCTCGAGCTCGCGCTGCGCCGCGTTCGACTCGCGCTCCGTGCGCGAGCGTCCGAGCTTGTCGCGAGAATGGTCCAGCTGTTGGGTCATGTTGCGCACGTCCTGAATCAACTCGCCGCGCGTCTTGTCCATCACGGCGAGCGCGCTTCGGTCGATACCGAGTCGATCGTCGAACTTGGCGATTCCGGACTTCAGTCCGTCGAGGGTGGAGCGCTCCTGCGCGAGCTGCTCCTCCAGTTCCTTCAGTTGTGCGTCGATTTGCGCGAGTTTCTCGAGAGCGCGGATCTGGTCGGGGATGCTCAATGCGTGACTCCGGGACGAGGGAGACGGCGTTTTGGGGTTCATAGCGCACGCGCGGCCAAGCGACCACGGCCTCGAAGCCTGGCGCTTTTCGCCGACACCGGCGCGCTGGCTTCGTCGGCCGCGCTCAAGATACCGTCGTATCCCTCGCGCGGCCGCCGAACCCAGCGCTTGGTCTCGGCGAAAATCGCCGGGCTTCGAGTCTGGCCACGTCTAGTGGAGGGCCGGTGCATTTCGGTCGCGCCCGTGGCCCCGCTTCCGGCTGGGGACTTTGAGGGGAGCGGCCGCGCTCCCCTCAAATACCAGGGGGGTGGGCCCACCTGGGTTCGAACCAGGAACGGCCCGGTTATGAGCCGGGGGCTCTGACCGATTGAGCTATGGGCCCGAAGCTCGTGCCGGGCGGCGGATGCCACGCGTCGAAACCTAGTCGAAAGGGGAGCAAGACGGAAGCGTTGCTCAGCGCTGGCAGTCGAACACTCGAAGCTGCCCCGCCTTGTCTCGCGGTGCAGCGACCAGCACCCGTGTTGGACTCGACGATATCAGCGGACGGGCCTCATCGAGCCCGTCTTCGGCGCTCGCGGGCCCGATCCCCTCGCCGGCTCCGTCGAGCGGCAAGAGCCGGACCTCCTCGTGAGGTCCGATCCAAGCGAGCCACGGCAAGGGCCCATCCACGAAGGCGGGCGCCCCACGGCCGAGCCCGTCGGTCGCCAAAGCCACCGGTGGGTCGCCGCCTGCGCTCTGGACCCGCACCCGGAGCAACGACCCACCAGCGCCATCGATCGACTCACCGTCATCGCGCGCCACGACGAGGATCGCGGGCTGGGAACCCTCGGACCGGGCAAGCACGTCGTAGGCGGAGACGTGTCCGGAGGACGGCGTCACCCGGCGGACTGGACCGACGACCTTCCCCGCGCCATCGACGGCCACGACCTCGAGCCAGCCGAAGGTGCGCGCCTCTCCGATCGCCTCGATGGCCGCCGACCCATCCGAGGCCTTCGTCGCGTCGGGGCGGCGCGCGAGCCAGAGCACGAGGAACCCCGCGCCGCTTGGAACGACTCGAGGCATCTCGGCGTCCGAATCGGGCGGCGACAGGTCGTCAGCGACCGCGCCGCCTTTCCCGACCGCAAAGGAGGCGCCGCGGATGACCCCTCGGGCGGCGGTGTCCGGCGAAGGTGCCCGTCCGCCCTCCCCTGCCCGACCCGCCGCGGTTTCGCCCCAAACCGCGATGCCGGTGGCACCGGAGCACGCGAGGTCGAAGGCAAACGACTCATCCGCCTTCTGGGCAATGTGAAGCACCGCCTGCCCGGGCGACGGCGAGTCCACCATGTAGACGGCGAGGTCTCGCACCATCGACGGCCCTCCGCCGTCCGGCGCTGCGGCGCGAGGCGGCGCGAAGGCCGCGGCGAGGAGCCGATCCCGACAGGAAGCGAGGCGCGGTGGAGGTGCGTCCCCCACGGACGGGGCAAGGTCGACGATGCGGGGATCGCCGGCGGCGGGCCCCCACAGCGCGACCGCTGCTTGGCGGCCCGCAGGTTGGCGGCCCTCTGGCACTCGGTGCACGATTCCGACGGCGTACCCGCTGGCGTAAGCAACGCCGTCGCCGATGTCGAGGTCGTCCAACGCTTGTCCGTCGTCGAGCTGCGCGGCGCGCTCGGTGGGACGACACCGCGCGGCGAGAACGGAGCCAACGGGACCCGCGGCGTCGCCGGTCGGCACCTGGACCGCCGCTTCCTGCAGCGCCGCGGTGTCGACCTTCGCGTCCCGGCGGCAGGCGATGAGCGCGACTGCCAGAAGGAGCGCGCGTGTCGACGGGGATCGCGTCATCTCGGATCGAGGAAGCCGTCGATGACCTCGAGGGCGAGCTCGTGGCGCTCGAGCGGGGGCATCACGTACGCGCCGGCGACGCGGCTGCGCACCGCCGCGAGCATCTCTCGCGCGATCGCCACGCCCTCCTTGCGGGCGACGGCGCCGCTTCCCGCCTTTCGCATTCGCTCGCGAACCGCATCGGGAACCTGCATGCCGGGGACTTCGTTGTGCAAAAACTCCGCGTTTCGATAGCTCGCGAGAGGCAGCAAGCCGACGAGCACCGGCAGACCGAGGGGAGCGCAGTCGTCGAGAAACCGGACCAGGAGCCCGGGGTCGTAGACCGGTTGGGTCATCACGAGCTCGGCACCGGCTGCCTTCTTGAGCTTGAGTCGCGTGATCTCGCGCTCGTAGTTGAGCGCCGCGGGCTCCGCCCCGGTGGCGAGAACGAAGCTCGTCACCGCTCCGAGGGGCTTGCCTCCGGGGTCCACGCCATGGTTCAGCCGCGCTGCGAGCTTGAGAATGCCGATCGAGTCGAGGTCGTAAACGGCGGTCGCGTCCGGGAAGTCACCCATCTTCGGCGGATCCCCGGTGATGACGACGAGGTTGCGCACGCCAAGATCGTGCGCCCCCAGCAGGTGCCCGAGCGTGCCGAGCAAGTTCCGATCGCGCCCGCAAACGTGGACGATCGCCTCGATGCCAACCTCGCGCTGGATGCGCACGGCCATCGCCAGGTTGCTCATGCGCGCCTGAGCCCGCGCCCCGTCGGCAATGTTTACGACGTCGACGCCGCCCGCCTTGAGCATTTTGGCGGCTGCAACGGCGCGCGAGGGGTCGACGCCGACCGGGGGGTTGACCTCGACCGAGACGACGAACCGCTTGCGCGCGATCTTGGCCGCGAGCGCGCTGCGATCCTCGAAGGGCGTCGCCTGCAACGCCCCCGGGACGAACGAGTGGACGGTGCCGGACGGCTCGATCGCCGGCGGAGGATCGGTGGCCGACCGAGACTCGAGGCCGCCGCCGGTCATGCGTGCCGCCGCCGCGATGCGTTTGATGTGCTCGGGGGTCGTTCCGCAACAGCCGCCGACGAGGCGAACGCCCACCCGGATCATCCGCCGTGCATACACGCCGAAATACTCCGGGGTCGACACGTAGACCATCCGTTCGTCGACGCGCCGCGGCAGCCCCGCATTGGGAGCCGCGAGGACCGGCAGGCCGACTGGGACCATCTTTTCGGCCGCCGCGAGCACGGACATCGGGCCGTCGGAACAATTCACCCCGACGACGCTCGCGCCCCACTCTCTCGCCAGGCGGGCGACTTCGGGGGCGTCGGTCCCTTCGGCCATCCGGCCGCTCTCGTCGAGCGAGACGCTGGCGATGACGGGCACGCGCCCCTCGCTCGCCTCCACCGCGGCCTCGACCGCGATGCGAAGCTCGGGCGTCTGCCGGATGGTCTCGACGATGAGCGCGTCCACCCCGGCCTCAATCAGCGCCCTCGCTTGTTCGGAGAAGACCGCCTTCACCTTCGCCAGGTCGTCGGCGCTGGCCCCCGCTGCGTCCCCCTGGCCGGGCTGGCCCAGGAAGTAGCCGCTCGGACCGATGGCGCCGGCGACGTAGGCCTGACCGGCTGCGGCGGCTCGGGCGATGCGAACCCCCGCCACGTTCAGCTCGCGCACGCGCCCCTGGAGGCCGTATTTCTCCAATCGTAGTGCGTTGGCCCCGGAGGTGTTCGTCTCGATCACCTGCGCGCCGGCACGCAAGTAGTCGGCATGCACCTTTGCCACGAGCTCAGGGCGCGACACATTGAGCTCTTCGAAACAGGTGCTGTAGAGCACCCCGCGCTCGTAGAGCTGCGTCCCCATCGCGCCGTCGACAACGAGCACGCCGGCGTGAACGGCATCGATGAACGGGCGCTCGGGCGGGGCGGAAGAGCTGGAGGGCATCGCGCTGGCTTTGGACCGATTGCACCTACGACCTCGGCCCGCAGATCGCAAGTTCCGGCACCAATCGTGCTTCGATGAAACGACTAGGAGCCCAATGTTTACTGCGCGGAGCGCGCCATGGCCACAGCAGGGGCTGTCCTTGTCATCGACGACGATCGCAACATGCGCGACGTCGTCGCCGCGGTGCTCGAGGCCGAGGGATACGACGTTCGATGCGCCGAGAACGGCGCGCAAGCGCTGGCGATCCTTCACGGCCCAAAGCCCGGCGCCATTCTGCTCGACCTCGCGATGCCCGTGATGAGCGGCTGGGAGCTCCTCGATGCGGTCCGATGCGACGGAGAACTGGAGCGCATTCCGATCATGGTTGTGTCGGCCATGCGTGCGCCCGCGGGCGTCCCGCACCTTGCGAAGCCCCTTTCTCCCGAGGACCTCATCGCTGCCGTCGACCGCATTTGCCAGCGCTGATAGGTTGCCGCATGCGGCGAATCGGTGGCGGCGCGGGGGTTCCGGACACGCTGATCCTCCTGGTCGTCGCCGCGGCGCTGTCGGTCGAGTGTGTCGGGTCGCCGCCGCGCAGCTCGGCACGTGCCCCACGCCCGACCGCAGCCGCACCTCCTCCGGCCGTGACTACCCGCCCTGAAGGCGACATCCTTCCCGCATGGCCGGATGCGCTGAACGGAGCGCTCGCGGGCCGAGGGGATCCGCACGCGCAGCTCATCGCGCTCCCCCGTGACGCGCGCGGTCGGGCGCGTTGGCTCGCTTTTGCCGGAACGCGCGAGGTGGCATGGGGTGCCTGGCGAGTCGCGCGCGCGGAGGACGGCACGACCGAGATAGACCCGGTCGAGCACTGGCCAACTGGGGTGCGCGTCGTCAGCGGTGTGGTCGACGGCGGCGTGGCCTATGTTCTCCTCGAGAGCCTGGGCGTGCTCGATCAACCGTCCGGCCTCCGCGCGGCCTGGATCGACTCGGGGGACGCCCCTTCGCCGTTCGAGGCCTCCCCGATGGCGCTCACGGACGTTCGCGACACAGAGGAGCTCGCGTCCCGTATCAAGCACCCTCCCTCGCTCGAGCACGACGCCGGGCCACTCCTGGCCGCGCTTCGCGTGGCGAGCGCGTCGACCGCCACGCTCGCGAGTGGGTTGGCGCGGGAGGGGGCCGACGTTCGCATCGCTTGGCAGTCGCTCTTCAGCCAGCGCGTCGCTCACCTTGACGTGGAGAGCGCGGCGTCATCGCCGCTGGCCAGCGCCATCCTGGCAGTGATACGCGAAGCGCTGGCCACGCAGGCGTGCGGCGCGGATGCGTGCGAGGCATGGACCGAAGGCGGGCGAGCGGTCGTGCGATTCGTGCGACAGGATGGGCGGTGGGTGGTGCGTTCGGTCATCGAAGATGCCCCGGTGATGAGGTCGACGCCGGCGAGCTCGCCTCCACACCTGGTGCCGGCCGCCGCGGACAGCACCGAAACGCAATCTCTGCTCCTTGCTCGCGCACGCGAAGTCCGCCAGGTGCTGGGCCAGGCGCCTCTTTCGTCGACCGGAGGCACGATTGGCGTCGGGTTGACCGATGGCGCCCCCGACGCGCCGGTCGTGGCGGTGCACGAGGGCGTCGCCGCGCGCGTGTTCGTGATCGACGCCGGGTCCGTTCGAGCCGAGGTCGCCGATGCGCGTTGGGACGCGGCATTCGCGGACGTCGACGGGGACGGACGAACGGATGTCGTCGTGAGATTGAGCGGCACGGGCGCGGGCGGATTGCCGGTCGCGTGGACGCAAGCCTTCTTCGCTCCCCCGCCCTCGATGCAGGTATCGTCGATGGAGGCGGACCTGGCGAGCGCGCTCGCCCTGATGGACACCGCGGACGTGACCGCTGCGGCCCAGGCCGCCGCGCTGATTCCGTCCCGTGGCGTGTCCCACGACGACGCGTGCCGGCTGCTCGTCGCCGCGACGACCCCCGCCGGCTTCCGCAGGCAGGCAGCGCCCGACGCACGCCTGATCCATTTCGACGAACCCGGCCTGCCCACGTGGCGTCCGAAAGTGGTCCCGCTCGGAAAGCTAACGATGGACGACGTTCGCGGGATCAGCGCGCACTGCGCGGAGCTCGCGTGCAGCGCGACCCGCCCCTACTGTGCGTGGGTGGGCGGGTCGGACTCCGAGCACTTCTGGTTCGGGTGGCGCGACAGCCGCCTCGAGATCGTCGGCGCGGCGGACTACCAAGGCGAATAGTCGCAGAGGCTCTGGGATGAACCCCCTCGCGCGCGATCTGTCCGTTGCGTTTCCAAAGCTGCGCGCCAGAGACGACGCGGCTGACCGCGTCGCGTACGCGCGGGACATGTGGCCACGGCACCATCTCGCCGTTCGAGCCGGCCACCCCGCTGAGCATCGGCCGGGGGCGATCGTGTGGCCGACTTCGACCGACGACGTCGCACGCCTCGTGCGGTGGGCGCGGAGTCGCGGGGTCGCGCTCGTGCCTTTCGGCGCCGGAAGTGGCGTTTGCGCAGGCGTGCTTCCGCGAGGCGATGTCGTGATTGTCGACCTCAAGCGCATGGGGCGCATCCGCACTCTGGACCCGCGGACGCCGCTGGTCGAGGTCGAAGCGGGGCACATGGGCGTCCCGCTCGAGCGGGCGCTCGGCCGTTCGGGCTTCACCCTCGGGCATTTCCCGTCGTCGATTCTGTGCAGCACCGTCGGGGGTTGGGTGGCGACCCGCAGCGCCGGGCAGTGCTCCGGGGCGTACGGCAAGATCGAGGACATGGTGGTCGCGCTCGAGTGCGTGACCGGATGCGGCGATGTGGTGGCGCTGGCGCGACGCACGAGCGCGCCTGATCTGGTCCCGCTCGTCGTCGGGAGCGAGGGGACGATGGCCATCGTGACCAGCGCGACCCTCCGGCTGCATCCGGCACCAACGTCGCGCGGCTTCGGCGCGTGGTCGTTTCCAACGACCCGACACGGATGGGACTCCGTGCGGGCGATGTTCCAGGAGGGGTTGCGTCCGGCGGTCGCGAGGCTCTACGACCCGTTCGACGCGATGCTCGCCCGGCATGCCGGGGCTCGAGCCGGCACGTCGCCCGCGAGGCCCCGCGCGCCGGGAATGGGCGGAGCGGCGCTGCGGGCGATCCTCCGACGCCCCGGAGCCATCAACGAGCTGCTCCACTCGAACGTCGTGGGGCGCGCCTTGGGGGGCGCGACGCTCCTCGTCGTTTTCGAGTCCGCAGACGCATCGATGCCGCCTCTCGCGGTCGATCGGGCGCGGACCATCTGCGAGTCGAGGCGCGGGTCATGGCTCGGCGAGGCGCCGGCGCGTGGCTGGCTCGAGCGGCGCTACTCGGTGAGCTACCGGCAAGCGCCGATCTTCGCGAACGGTGCGTTCGTGGACACCATGGAGGTCGCGGCGAGGTGGTCGAAGCTGGGCGACCTGTACGAAGGAGTTCGGCGCGCGCTCGGGCCCGACGTGGTCGTGACGGCGCACTTCAGCCACGCGTATCCCGACGGCTGCTGCATCTATTTTTCGTTCGCTGGCAGCGCCTCCCCCGAGCTCGTCGCGAAGATAGGGTGGGATGCCGCCTGCGAAGCAACGTACGATCGAGCGTGGAGAAGCGCCCTTGGCGCGGCGATCGAGGCGGGGGGCACGCTCTCTCACCACCATGGTGTCGGACGGTCGAAAGCCCCGCGTCTCCCGGCGGCGCTCGGCGCGGGGGTCGACGTGGTGCGAGCGTTGATGCGCGCGTTCGACCCAGGGGGCATCTTGAATCCTGGTGCGCTGGTCCCGACGACCATGTCCACTTCCACGTCCATGTCCACTTCCACTTCCACTTCCACTTCCACGCCCGCGTCCACGAACGCGTCCACGAACGCGAACTTGCTCATCGACCGCGAAAGCCTGCTGGCTCGGATGGACGGGATGACCGATCTGAGCGACGCGGAAGGGTGGCTCAATGAAGCGGGCCTCACCCTCGACCTGAGCCTCCCCAGCGGTCCGCTCACCGTGGCCGCATGGCTCGGGCGCGGGGCTCCCGGTGCGCGGGACCGGTTGCTCGACCCGGTCGATCAGCTGGTCGCGGGTCTCGACGCGACGCTCGCCGACGGGCGATCGCTGTCTTTGCATCCGGCGCCTCGCCGCGCGGTCGGGCCCGACCTCACCGCGCTGTTCGTCGGGGGGCACGGGCGCTTCGGGCGGATTGATGCGGTATGGTTGCGCGTGCACCGCCGCGACGTCTTGCGGCCGACGGCACCGCCGTTCGTGCGCGACCGCGACCCGGCGCCGAATGCCGGAGAACGGGCGCTCCTCGATGCGATCGCGCGCGGTCTCTAGTTCGACCGGCCGCTGGCCCGGCCCAATGTCGCCTCACCCGGGCGGCCACGCCATCGAGCGGCCGCCAAGCACGTGGCAATGCAGATGAAGCACGCTCTGCCCGGCATCCGCACCCTGGTTGATCACCAGACGGTACCCACCCTCGGAGAGACCGAGCTTTTCGGCGACGTCGCGCGCAGCCAGCATCAATTGCCCCAGGGCATGCGAATCGTCGGGGGTCGCGTCGTGAATGCCGACGATGTGCTTCTTGGGGACGACGAGGGCGTGCACCGGCGTGACCGGGCGGATGTCTTTGAACGCGACCACGTGCTCGTTCTCGAACACGATTTGCGCGGCGGTCGTTCGCGCGACGATGTTGCAGAAGAGACAAGTCGCCATGAGGGGGCCAAGCGTATCGCCTTGCTGGGTTTCTGACCACGGCGGCGCGAGCAGACGCGGTCGCGGCGCGCTACGCTCCCGGCAACCATGTGCGGCCGAACGGCACTGACGGCGAGCCCACACGACCTGCGCGAAGCGCTCGGCCTGGAAGAGCTGCCTCCCGGCGTGCCGCATTACAATGTCCCGCCGTCACAGCCCGTCGCCGTCCTTCGCAAATCGAAGGGCGCGACGGGACGCAAGATCGAGCTCCTGCGCTGGGGGCTCGTGCCGCCCTGGGCCAAGGACATACGGATCGGGCACAAGCTCGGCCTCGCGCGGGTCGAAAGCGTCACGACCACGCCGTCCTTCCGCGACGCCATTCGCCGGCGGCGCTGTCTGGTCGTCGTCGACGGTTTTTTCGAGTGGCAGCGCGGGGGAACGAACAAGAGCCAGCCGTTCTTCGTTCGTCGTGCGGACCGAGCTCCGTTCGCGCTCGCGGGGGTCTGGGAGCGGTGGGTCGGACAAGACGGCGAGGTCGTCGATTCGTGCGCGATCATCACCCAGCCCGCTCGCCCACCGGTCGAAGCGATCCACGACCGCATGCCGCTCGTGCTCGAGCGCGAGGCGTGGGACCGCTGGCTCGACCCCGCGCTCATCGAGACCAGCGCGTTCGCGCCGCTGCTCGAGCCACGGGCGCCCGCGCTGATTGCCTACCCCGTCAGTCCCGTCGTCAATGACCCGCGCCACGACGACCCGCGGTGCATCGAGCCCGAGGCTCCGGCGCAGCTGAGTCTTCTTGGGAGCGGCTGAGGGCAGACGGGGGCGCGCGGCGGAGCGGCGACCGTCACCCCTTCACGCCGGCATCGATCTCCGCCAAGCGAAGGCCCACCGAGAGCCGCTTCAGCGCGGCGTCGATTGCTGCCCGGTCCTCCTCGGTGGCACGCAGGCCGGCCACCGACGCCCGCTCCGCGAGATAGCGCACGCACGCGAGCTCCACCTCGTTCAGCGACGCTCGCCGGCGCATCTTCATCGCCGGAAGGCGGTAGCTGAGCTCGATGCGCGCCGCGATGCGCGCGAGGTGAAGCGATTCGATCGCTCCTTGCGCACCGGCAATCTGGCGAACGATGCCGCGCAGCAACGTCGCGCGGTGGCGGGCGCGGCGCACCTCCGCGTTCTCGAAGAGCTCGAAGCTGCGGTTGCGCGACAAAAGACCGGGCACCAAGGTCATTCCGACGACGAGCGCCTCGCCTTCGATGCGCACGGTCAGGCCTCTGCGTCCTCGGCGGCGCTGGCACTCCCCGGTGGCGCAGCACCGGCGACCACCACGCCCGCGGCTTGCAGCCGCTCGGTCTCCCGGCTCGTTCGTAGCGCGGTGACGAGCTCGTCGAGATCGCCTTCGATGATGCGATCGAGCTTCGCCAGCGTCAGACGGATCCTGTGGTCGGTCACGCGGTTCTGAGGAAAGTTGTACGTTCGGATCTTCTGACTGCGCTCGCCCGTCGAGACCATGCTCCGGCGCGTGGCGGCTTCCTCCTCCTCGCGCTTCACCCGCTCGCGATCGAGCAGCCGCGCCTTGAGTACTTTGAGCGCCTTGGCCTTGTTCTTGAGCTGCGACCGTTCATCCTGGCACTTGACGATGATGCCGGTCGGCTTGTGCACGAGCTGCACCGCGCTGTTGGTCGTGTTGACCCCCTGACCGCCGGGGCCTCCGCTCGCTGCGATGCTGATCTCGAGGTCCTTCTCGTCGACGTGCACGTCGACATCGTCGGCTTCAGGGAGAACGGCGACGGTCGACGTCGACGTGTGAATGCGCCCTTGCTGCTCCGTGGCGGGCACGCGCTGCACGCGATGCACGCCGCCTTCGAAGCGAAGCTGCGCGTAGACGTCTTTGCCGCTGACGAGGGCGATGCACTCCTTGTAGCCGCCGGTGGCGCTCTCGCTCAGCGAGAGAACCTCGACTTTCCACCGCTTACGCTCCGCGTATCGCGCGTACATCCGAAACAGATCGGCGGCAAAGAGCGCCGCTTCTTCCCCTCCCTCCGCGCTGCGAATCTCGAGAATCGTGTTTTTCTGGTCGCTGGGGTCGGGCGGCAAAAGAAGAAGCTGAATCGATTGCTCGAGCCGCGTGCGCTCTGTTTCCAACTCCGTGAGCTCGGCCTGTGCGAGCTCCCGCAGCTCCGGATCGGAGAGAGCGTCCTGGTTGTCCGCGATCCCTTTGTCGACCTCTCGGTACCTCGAGAAGGACTGCACGAGGGGTTCGAGATCGCTGCGCTCCTTGTTGAGCTTCAACTGCTTGGCGCGATCAGCGAGCACCTCTGGCTGGCAAAGTTGCTCCGCGAGATCGCCATAGCGGCGGACGAGCTGTTCGAGCTTGTCGATGGGGAGCATGCGACCCGCTGTAGCATACCGGACAGCGCGTCCTTGCGCGCCCGGCTACCGACCGCGCGGTCACGCCGCAGCGCGCAACCTGTCCGCCGCGAGAAGCGCTCCGTAACTCGCGAACGAGACGTCGTCTTCGCTCGCGTCGGCTTGCCCCTTCTCTTGCCGGAAGAGGGTCACGCGCAAGCTCGCGAGCGCGACTTCGAGCTGGTCGTCGCTGGGCTCGGCGGTCGTGATCTTCTGCACGAGAAAGCCCGGCCACAGGAGAGCACGCATCGGCCCGGTCGTACAATGGCGCGCCAACAAGCGCTGGAGCTCGAACGTGACTGCCGCGATCACCGGCAGGAACGGCAGCTTCTCGAAAAAGAAGGCCACGTTGTCGAGAACGGCGCTTCCCGTGTGAATTCTCGGGAGCGCCGCGCCGATCGCCGTGAAGACGGCGATCGACACGAGCGCCACCATGACGAGGAAGGTCGTCCCGCAGCGAGGATGCATCGTCGTCTTCGTGCGCGCGGCGTTCACGGTGAGCGCGTCGCCCGCCTCGTAGGTGGTAATCGTCTTGTGCTCGGCGCCGTGGTACTGGAAAACGCGACGAATCTCGGGGACCCGGCGGATGGCGAGCAGATAGCCCATGACCACCGTGAGCTTGAACGCCCCCGTCACCGCCTGAAAAGCAGCGCTCTGCACTTCGAGCCCCAGACCGAGAACGCGGCTGAAGCCGGCGGCGGCGGCCTGTGGAATCGCCACGAAAAACGAGATGGCGACGACGAGCATGATCCACGTTCCCGCCCGCTCGCGCGCGCCGTTGGGCCGTCCCGGAGCCGCGCCTGCCGCGTGAGGCCCCGTGCCGTCGCTCGTCGCCAGCGTGAACAGCGACAACCCGAACGCGCCGAGGATCCCTAGCCCGGCGTGCACATTGGCCCCGCCGTTGCGCTCCGCGGCGGCCAAGTCCTGTTCCATCTGCTCGACGCTGAAGCGCAGGGCTTCGCTGCCCAGCTTGAGCGATTCGACGACGGATGCGACGCCCCGGACGAGCGGCCAGCGCGCGATGCCACGAGCCCCCTCGCGCATCGCGCGCTCGCGCACGTGGAGAGAGCCGTCGCTTCGCCGAACGACGGCCGCGAACGACTTCGGCGCTCGCATCATGACACCCTCGAGCAGGGCTTGACCGCCGATGTACGGACGCACCATGCGGACCAGTATAGGCCGGAGCACCCCGCCGCGCCGCAGCCTCCGAGGCGCGCCCCCGTTTTATTTGGCGGTTTCGGCTTCGTCCACCGCGGGCGTTGGGGCGGCGGCTTTCGCGACGGGGGCCTTTTTCTCGTAGCGCTTGCGGAAGCGATCGACGCGGCCCGCGGTATCGATGAGCTTCTGGGTGCCCGTGTAAAACGGATGGCACGCTCCGCACACGTCGATCTGGAAGTCGCCGCGCGTGGACCGCGTGACGAAGGAGTTTCCGCACGCGCAGGCGACGCGCGCCGGAACGTAGTTGGGGTGAATGCCGTCCTTCATGGCGAGGCCGGACAACCTAGTGCCTCGAACGCGGACGCGCAAGGATCGGCCGGCGAAGGGAACCGCGGAGGCGATGAGGAGGCGTCCCGCATCGCGGCCTTCCATCGCGGCCTTCCCGAGCCGCCGCGTTCGGGTCCGCAACCGAAGTCCGATCCCGGCCGATTGGGGTTTGTGGCATGGATCGCGAGCGTCTCAACCGGCGCGGGCACGGGGGCGACCGGGGGTCTAGCGCTCGGGACGGCAGCATCGTAAGAGTCACTTCCACCAAGGAGACACCCTATGGCCGAAGGCCTGAACCGTGTGATGCTGCTCGGACATTTGGGAGCCGACCCGGAGCTGCGGGTGACGCCCGGGGGCCAAGCCGTGCTCAAGCTCCGCCTCGCTACCAACGAGACGTACCTCGACCGCAACAACGTCCGCCAAGAGCGCACCGAATGGCACCGGGTCACCGTCTGGGGAAGGCGGGCCGAGGCCCTCGGCAAGATCCTCCAGAAGGGAGACCTGCTCTTCGTCGAGGGGCGCCTTCAAACGTCGAGCTACGAAAAGAACGGCGAGAAGCGATATTCGACCGAGGTGGTCGCCAACAATATCGTGCTCCCCGGCTCGGGCCGTGGTCGCGGGGAAGGTGCGCCGATGCGCGAGGGCGGCGCCAGCAGCGGCGGGAGCGCCCGCGCGCAGCGGGAGCCGGCAGGGGTCGACGCGCCGTTCGACGACGTCGTCGATAGCGGAGCTGCCACCTCGCCCGGAGGCGGGGGCAGCACAGAGGACGACATCCCGTTCTGAACCGCTCTCACACGCTATAGTGAGCTCGCGTCCCTTTCGCCCCGCCCCGGCGCCGCCCATTGCCCATGGCTCTCGACAACCTACGCGAACGCATCGACGACCTCGACGACCGGATCTTGAAGCTCCTCGACGAGCGGGCGCGCGTCGTCGGCGAGGTGGCCCGGGTCAAGCGGGAGGCCAACCTCCCCACGTACGACCCGGAGCGGGAGCGCCTCGTTCTCGACCGGCTCGCGGCCCGCGCGGGGCCCTTCCCGGCGGAGGCCATCCGCGCCGTGTACCGCGAGGTCATGAGCGCGTGCCTCGCGCTCGAACAGCCGATCAAAGTGGCTTATCTCGGCCCGGAAGGTACGTTTTCGCACGCGGCCGCGCGCGCGCTCTTCGGCCTCGCCGCGCGCTACAGCGAAGCGGCGACGTTCGAGGGAGTCTTCGATGCGGTCACCCGGTGCGACGCAGCGCACGGCGTCGTACCGATCGAGAACTCGACGGAAGGATCGTCGAACACCGCGATCGACGCGCTGATCGACGGCAAGCTCTTCATCCGTGCCGAGCTCGAGCTCGAAGTGTCCCAGTGCTTGCTGACGAACGCCGCCGGCCTGGCCTCGATCGAGCGCGTCTATTCGCACCCCCAGCCGCTGGGGCAGTGTCGCGTTTGGCTGGCAAAGAACCTAGCCCACGTGCAGTTGGTGCAAGCCCCTTCGACCGCGGCCTCCGTGCGCGAGGCGCTCTCCGACCCGCGAGGCGCCGCGATTGCCAGCCGTCTCGCCGCCGAGCTCTACGGCTTGCCGGTCGTTCGCGAGCGTATCCAAGATCGCCCCGACAACGTCACGCGTTTCGCGCTCGTCTCCCTCGAAGACGCACCGCCGACCGGCAACGACAAGACGACCGTCGCGTTCAGTCTGCGCGAAGGGCAGGGCCGCGGCGCCCTGATGCGCGCGCTCGCCGATCTCGACGAAGAGGGCATCAACCTCACGCGGATCGAGTCACGTCCGAGCCGCGAAAAGCCATGGGACTACGTGTTCCTCGCCGACCTCGAAGGGCATCGCGACGACGCGAACGTCGCTCGAGGGCTCGAGCGGCTGCGCGCCAAGTGTCCGATGGTCAAGCACCTGGGGAGCTACCCGAAAGCGCGTCGGCCAGCCTCCAAGCCGGCCCCCTGAACCGCAGGCGACCGACATGGAGACCGTCCGCACGCTGATCGTGGGCGCCGGGATAACCGGCCTCGCCACCGCCGCCGCGCTCTCGGCAAAGGGAGACGGCGACTACGTCGTGCTCGAAGCCAGCGGCGGGATCGGCGGCTGGTGCAAGACGATCAAGAAGGATGGCTTCGTCTGGGACTATTCGGGACACTTCTTCCACTTCAAGCACCCGGAGATCGAGGCGTGGCTGCGTGAGCGCATGCCGGGCCAGCGCATCCGCGTCGTCGAGAAGAAGTCGTTCATCGCGTACAAGGGAAAGCGGGTCGACTTTCCTTTTCAGAAGAACATCCACCAGCTCCCGCAGGACGAATTCATCGACTGCCTTCACGACCTCTATTTCGCCCGGTCGAGCGACGTGCCCCGCGCTCAGCCGGCGCGGGAAGAGAACTTCAAGCAGATGCTGTACGCGCGCTTCGGCGAGAGTATCTGCGAGAAATTTCTCGTTCCCTACAACGAGAAGCTCTACGCGTGCGACTTGGCAACGCTCGACCGAGACGCCATGGGCCGGTTCTTTCCCCACGCCGACCTGACCGACGTCGTGCGGAACATGAAGCGGGCGGACAACACGAGTTACAACGCGACGTTCACCTATCCCGAAGGGGGGGCGATCGAATACGTCAACGCGCTGGCCGGCGAGCTGCGCGCCGGCAGCGTGGCGCTCGACGAGGCGCTGGTCTCGGTCGACGTCGATCGTCGCGTCGCACGGACGACCCGCCGCACACTGGCGTTCGAGCGCCTCGTCTCGAGCGCGCCCTTCGACCGCTTTGCGTCGATCTGCGGCATCGACCACGATCCCGGCACCTGGGTCTACAGCAAGGTGCTGGTTTTCAACTTGGGTTTCGACCACAAGGGCGATCGGGACGTCCACTGGGCCTACTATCCCGCGCGGGACACGACGTTTTACCGCGTCGGCTGGTACGACAACATCTTCGAGACCGACCGAATGAGCTTGTACGTCGAGATCGGTTTTCCCAAAGGCGCCGCCATCGACGTCGCGGCCACTCGCGAGCGGGTCCTGGCGGACCTCGCGCGCGAGGGGGTGGTGACCTCGCAGCGCCTGGTAGCCGAGCACTGGGTCGTGCTCGACCCGGCCTACGTACATGTCACCCAACGGTCACTGTCCGAGCACAAGCGGCTGGCCGCGCGCCTGCGACAGCGCGGGGTTTGGTCGCTCGGCCGTTACGGCGGCTGGACCTATTGCGCGATCGAGGACAACATCGTCGAAGCAAGAGCACTCGTCGACAGCTTTGGCGCCGACGAAAGGTCGCCGGTATCGCCGGAGACCGGTTGAAACCCGAACACAACATCGCGTATCAGGTATCCCCTCGATGGCAGCCGTTCAACGACGCCAGCCCGCCGCGCAGCCGGCGGACCCCCACATTTCAATCGTCATCCCGATCTACAACGAGCAGGCGATCTTGCACGCCGCCGTCGTCGACCTGCGCGAGCGCCTGAAACCGCTCGGGTGGAGCTACGAGATCATCCTCGCCGAGAACGGCTCCAAAGACCGGACGATCGCGATCGGCCACGAGCTCGCGGCGAAGTACTCGAACCCCGACGACGGTCAGGTCAAGCTCATCTCGCTCGGCGAGCCCAACTACGGCAAGGCCCTCAAGCAAGGGATCCTGCTGGCGCGGGGCGACATCGTGCTCTGCGAAGAGATCGACCTCTGCGACACGACGTTTCACAAGAGTGCGATCGAGATCCTCGAGACCGGTGAGGCCGATCTCGTCATCGGCAGCAAGCTCGCGGTCGGCTCGGCCGACGATCGGCCGCTCATTCGGCACGCGGCGAGCATCGCGTATTCATCGCTGCTCAAAGTCATGCTGGGCTACCGCGGCACCGACACCCATGGGCTCAAGGCGTTCCGGCGTGTCCCACTCCTCGACGTCGTGCGAGCCTGCCTGATCGACAAGGACGTCTTCGCGAGCGAGTTCGTGATCCGCGCCGACCGGGGCGGAATTCCCATTCGGGAGATCCCCGTGCACGTCATCGAAAAGCGGCCGCCGAGCATCAACCTGTTCAAGCGCGTTCCGAACGTGCTCAAGAGCGTCGCGAAGCTGACGTGGTCGATTCGGGTCCGCGGGTGAACGAGCGCAGCCGATGCGCATCCTCTACGGCGTCGTCGGCGAGGGGATGGGGCATGCCATCCGAAGCAGCGTCGTCTGCGAGCACCTGATCGCAAGCGGTCACGAGGTCAAGATCGTCGTTAGCGGGCGCGCCCACGCCCTGCTCTCGAAGAGCTTCCGGGACGTCGTCGAGATCAAAGGGCTGACCATTCGATACGTGGACAACCGGATGGACCGGGACGGAACCCTCGCCAGAAACGTGCTCGCCGCCCCGTGGATGCTCGCCGCGAACGTCGGCGTCTACTTCGATCGCGTCGCTTCGTTCCGCCCCCACGCGGTCATCAGCGATTTCGACTCGTTCGCGTACTTCTTCGCGAAGCGCCACCGCGTGCCGATCATGTCGATCGACAACCAGCAGATCATCAGCCGTTGCAAGCTCGGCAAGTTCGCCAAGCACGGCGTCAAAGTCGACTACCAGGCGACCAAGGCGTTCGTGCGGGCAAAGCTCCCGGCGTGCGACCACTACATCGTCACCACCTTCTTCTTCCCGACCGTCCGCAAGCGCTACGAAAAAGAGACCACCCTGGTTCCGCCGATCGTGCGCCGCGCGATCCTCGACGTGAAGAAGCGGTCACAACCGGGCGATCACGTGCTCGTCTACCAGACGTCGACGAGCGACACCCGTCTCGTCGACGAGCTCAACTCCGTGCATGAGGAGAAGTTCGTGGTCTACGGGCTACGGAAGAACGCTCGCCGCGGCAATTGCACGTTGAAAGAGTTCAGCGAAGAAGGGTTCGTCGAGGACCTGGCTTCGGCCCGCGCGGTCGTGACCAACGGCGGCCTGACGCTGATCGGCGAGGCGATCTACCTCGGAAAGCCGGTCTTCAGCGTTCCGGTCGGAAACCAGTACGAGCAAATCCTCAACGCGCGCTACCTCGAAGAGCTCGGGTACGGGCTCGCCGCCGAGAGCATCGAAGCGGGGCTCCTTCGGCTCTTCCTCCGCGAGGCCCCGAAGTACGCCTCGCGCGTGGCCAAGCACAAGCAGGATGGCAATCGCGAGCTCTTGGACGTCGTCGACCGCGTGCTCGAACGGTTTGCGCGCAAGGTGAAGCGAGCAAAGCGGTCGCTCGTGGAAAGCGACGCCTGAGGCCCCCTCACCCAACGAGACCCAACGAGGGATGGGAACCGATGAGAACTCGTTGAGCGGATCTGCTAGACGGCTGCCCGATGCCCGAAGAGCCGCTCGTCTCCGTTCTCCCGCCGCCCGTGGCCATGGCGGCCGCGGAGGAGCCGCTCCCTCGCGACTCCGTCGACGTGGCGATCATCGGCGGAGGAATCAACGGCACGGGCGTCGCGCGGGACCTCGCCCTGCGCGGCTTGACGGTCGCGCTCTTCGAGCGCAACGACCTCGCGTTCGGCGCCAGCGGCAACTCGAGCGGAATGATCCACGGTGGGGTGCGGTATCTCTCGAAGTCGCCCCAGGTGACGGAGAGCTCGTGCCGCGACTCCGGGTACATCCAGCGGATCGCCCCGCACCTGCTCTTTCGCATCCCCTTTCTCATGCCCGTCCGGCAGAGCGCGAAAGGCCGTATCGCATTCGAGCTCATTGACGCCTATTTCCGCGCGTACGACGACTACCAGCCGCTCAAACGCGGCGAGCCGCACTGCCGCCTCGACGCGGCCGACCTCGCGCGGCTGGAGCCGGGCCTGGTCGGCGCGGTCGTCGGCGGCATCACATTCGACGAGTGGGGCGTCGACGGAGCGCGCCTCTGCGTGCTGAACGCCGTCGACGCGATGTCGCGCGGAGCGCGGGTCCACGTGCACACCACGGTCGATTCGATCGCGCGGCTCGTGCGCAGCGACGGCAGCGGCCGTTACGTCGTGAACGCCCGTGACCGCTTCACCCAAGAGCGGCTCGGCGTGCGCGCCCACGTGGTCGTCAACGCCACCGGCGCCTGGAGTCCCGTTACCGCGGCGCTCGGGGGACTGCCGCAGGCCCGGGTGCGTGTCCGTCCAGGCAAAGGAATCCACGTCGTTCTCGACCGGCGCCTGACCAACTACGGGATCCTCTCGGAGGCGGTCGACGGACGACAGATCTTTCTGGAGCCGTGGCAGAACGTCAGCGTCCTCGGCACGACCGACGACGACTACTACGGCGACCTCGACGACGTACGCGCAACCAGCGAAGAAGTTCGCTATCTCGTGCAAGGCGTGGCGCACGTGTTCCCCAGCGTGCGCAGCGCGCGAGCCATTGGCACGTACGCCGGCGTCCGGCCGACTCTCTACGCCTACGGACCGAACGAAGACGCTCTCTCGCGAGAGCACGAGATCGTCGATCACGCCGCCGACGGCGCGCCGGGCGTCTACTCGATGATCGGCGGCAAGCTCGCGAGCTACCGCCTGTTCGCCCAAGAGCTGAGCGACAAGGTCGCCGAGCACGAGTTCGAGGTCCAGGTGCCTTGTGCGACCCACGTTCGACCCCTTCCCGGGGGCGACGGCATCCCCGACGCGTTCGAAGTCGCCGACAAGCACGGCATCACCCCGGTCGCAGCGCGCCGTTTGATCTATCGCCACGGAACGATCGCCCTGCGCATCCTCGAGCGCGCGACGCGGAGCGAGCGCGACGTGACGTGCCCGTGCGAGCCCGTGATCGAAGCCGAGGTGCGGCACGCCGTTCGCGACGAGCTCGCGCGCACGGTCGAGGACGTCGCGCGGCGAACGCGACTCGGCTTTGGTGCATGCGGCGGAATGCGCTGTGCGATGCGCTGCGGTCAGATCATTGCGGAAGAGCGCGGCCTGCCACCGGCAGAAGGGCGCGCGCTCGCGAGCGAATTCGTTCTGCGCCAGGCGCGGACGCGTCTCGTCGCGCTGGGACCCGAACAGGCGCGACAAGAGGCGCTTTCGCTCGCCCACTGGCGGGCCTCGCTGGGTGAGCTGTGACGAATCGTGTGGTTGTCGTCGGCGCGGGCGTGGCCGGTACGGCGGCGGCGCTGACAGCCGCGCGGGCCGGCGCGCAGGTCACGTTGATCGACGGTGGAACGGGGGCATCGACTTTGGCGACGGGAGCACTGGACGCGGTCTTCTGGCCGCACGCCCCGGCGCACCCAGCACCGATCGGGCGCGCGGCGCGCGAGGTGCTCGATGCCTTGGGTGGCTACGCGCTCCCGGACGGTGGCGCGCGGCTTCTCACCACGTCGGGTGTCGCGCGGCCGGCGCGCGGCCACGATGCGGCGCTGCTCGACATCATGCCGCTCGCCGGATCGAGCATCGGCGTCGTCCGCTGCGAGCGCCCGGGGTGGGACGGGGGCGCGCTGGCCCGGGCATGGGGCGAGAGCTTCCAGCCTTTCGACGCCGTCGTGATCCGTCACGTGGACGAGCGCGTCCTGCCCGACGCCGACTTCGCGATGCGGCACGACGACGACGATCGTTTGGGCTGGCTCGCTGACCGCCTTCGCGACGCCCTCACGCGGGCGGGAGCCAGAATCCGGGCGATCGTGCTGCCTCCTTGCTTGGGAATCGATCGGCCGAAAGGGCGCGCGCTCTCCGAGCGGGTGGGCGTCGCATGCGGCGAGGCGATCGCGTTGCCGGGTGGCCCGTCGGGCCTGCGCTTCGAACGGGCGCGCGACCGTGCGCTCGTCGCCGCCGTCGATCGAGTGCCAGGCCGCGCGACGAGCCTCGCTCGAAGCGACGACGGCTGGCGGATCGCCATGGGCGACGGTCCGGCTCGGGAAGGGGACGCGGTCGTCCTCGCCACGGGGGGCCTCATCGGCGGCGGAGTGGAGTACGCGCCCGCGGAGTCGATCGTCGCGTCCGCGCTTCCGCCATTCGGGCGCCCGCCGTTCCGGCTGACGGTGGACGCGCCGCTGACCCTCGGTGCCAACGGCCGTCCGCTCGAGCTGCCGGGCACGCTTTTCGGCATCGCGCCCGAGTCCATCGCGTGGCCCTTCGCGCGCGACGCGCTGGCGGATCGCGTCGGGGTGCTCGCCGACGTGGAGGGCCGCACGGAATCCGGACTCTTCGTCGCAGGTGACCTGCGCGCCGATTCGCCGCGCGCCTGGCTCGACGTCCTCGCGACGGGCGTCGCAGCCGGGGCGGCAGCGGCGCGAGCGTCCCGTCAGGGGACGGGGTCGGCCGCCATGGCGCGGTGAAGCACGTCCCAGCCGACTTGGAGCATCGGGTCGCTTCCCTTGCCCGGGTCGTCGGGAACGTTGCGCGCGTCGCTCCGGCTCGATTCGGGGCCCGGCGTGCCCGCGTCGGCCGCGACGACGACGACACCCTTCGGGTGGGACGCGGCGTCCCCGCCGGGCTCCGGCGCGAGATGACCTTCGAGGTCCTTCTCGCGAAAGGACACCGACGCTTCGTTCTTCTTCAGCTCCACCGTGACGTCGGGATGCACGCCGTCGGCCTGAATCGCGTGACCGCCGGGCGTGTAATAACGTGACACGGTCAGCCGCATCCCAGCGCCGCCTGGCAACGACACGATCGCCTGCACGCTTCCCTTCCCGAAGGTCGGCTCGCCGACGACGCTCGCGCGCTTGTGGTCTTGAAGCGCCCCCGCCACGAGCTCCGAAGCGCTCGCCGTGTACTGGTTGACGAGGACGACGCACGGGGGGCCGACGAACGCGCCACCCGAGCGCGCCCGAACTTCGTCGACGATGCGCCCCCGATGGCGCGCCGTGTAGATCACGCCTTCGTCGAGGAACTCGTCGGCCACGTCGGCCGCCTGATCGACCAGGCCGCCGGGATCGCTGCGGAGGTCGAGAATCACTCCCGCGATTCGACCGCCGGCGCGCGCACGCAGCTTCGCCGCCGCATCGAGGAGCTCGTCGTGCGTTCGCTCCTGGAACTGCTTGACGCGCACGTACGCGACGCGATCCATAAGGAGCTTGGACGCAACGCTGGGCACGTGGATCACCTCGCGCGCCAAGTCGAACGACAGAAGGTCGGGTGTGCCCTTTCGCCGGATGCCGATCTTCACGTGCCCGCCGGGAGCGCCCCGGAGGTGTTTGACGAGCTTGTCGAGCGGCTGCGCGCTCGCGTCCCTGCCATCGACGCTGACGACGACGTCGCCGCTCTGGATTCCGGCCCGCTCGGCGGGAGAGCCCTCGATTGGCGAGAGCACGACCAACTGGTCGTTGCGGGTCTCCACCTCGATGCCGATCCCGCCGAACTGCCCTTCGGTGTCGCTCTGGAACGCCTGAAACTCGTCCGGCGCCATGTAACTGGAGTGGGGGTCGAGCTCGGCCACCATCCCCTTGATCGCTCCGTCCACGAGCTTCGCGCGATCGACCGGGTCGACGTATTCGCCCTCGACTTCGACGAGAACGCGCCCCAATTGCTCGACGGCGCTGTACGGGGTCTCACCTCGAGCCGAACGGGGTGCCCCGCCGAGGGCGGTGACGCATGCACCTCCCGAAAACGCACACAACGCGAGAACGACGCTCTTCAGGCTGACCAGGCGCATTTCGTAGGACCGTAGCCCGCCCTTCCCGGCGGCGCATGACGAGCAAGACAGGCTAGGCGAGGGCGTGCGGCCGGCTGACGAAACACGCCACCGAGCGCTTCCAGGAGCGTCGTTCGACAAGCCCGGAGGAGGCCCGAGCCAGATGTAGGCACGGGCTGCGCGAAGAATATTTTCTGTCGGGCCCTGTACCCTGTAGCCTACGAAGTCTCTTGCTCAGCTTGATCCCCCTCGTAAGTCTTCCGCGAATCGGGGTATCCTAGTGAAGGCAAGCGCAGCGTTTCCCCGCACCTTTCCGGCGGCCTACACGAAGGAGGCTCCCCTTGGCGACGAGTGAGAAGGAACCGATGGCCAACCTGCCCGGCTCAAAGACCGACAAGCGCAAACAGAGTTTGTACTTCCCGGAGTCAATGCTCCAGGAGATCAAGGAAGAGGCGGCGCGGCTCGACCGATCGCTGTCTTGGGTGGTCCAGCGCGCCTGGAAGATCTCGCGCGTGGAGATCAAAAAGCTCCCGAGCGTCAACGATGTG
>Ga0265342_10000100_pt1 | contig 94554 bp, 88 predicted proteins | sample 4CB327metaG_FD_203125 | JGI IMG/M metagenome (GOLD analysis project Ga0265342, IMG submission 203125) | Rhizosphere microbial communities from Carex aquatilis grown in University of Washington, Seatle, WA, United States - 4-CB3-27 metaG | ecosystem: Host-associated > Plants > Roots >...
CAAATGGGTGCATTTCGCGCTGCTCAATGCCGAAGAGCTCAACGTGAGCAAGGGCAATGTCGATGAGCAGCTCAAGTCGGACAATCCGGAAATCAAACGCCTGCTCGGGACCGAAGGCAATTTCGGCGAGCAGTTCGGCCTGACCAAGGACTGGGCCTACCGCATCGTCAAGCACGTCGGCAATTACGGCGAGATCTTCGAACGCAATCTCGGCCAGGGGTCGCTGCTGCGGATCACCCGCGGGCTCAATGCGCTGTGGACCAAGGGCGGGATCCAATATGCGCCGCCGGTCCGTTGAGATGGCGCCCGCGAGCTAGGCCGCGTCATGCCGGGCGACGCGGAGCGCGTGCCGTTATTCCGCTACGCCGGTCTTGTCCGCGCCTATGAGGCGGTGCGACGCTTTCTCCGCAATCCGGATGCGCTGAGCGCGCTTTATCAAGTCGTGCTGTGCGTGCTGATCGCCGGTGTCGTGTATCTCGCGTTGGCGAATGCGGCGGAAAATCTGTCGCGCGCCAAGATCGCGACCGGGTTCGGGTTCTGGGATGTCACCGCCGGTTTCGATATCAACCAGACCCTGATTTCGTACTCGGCGCAGTCGTCGACCTATGGACGTGCATTCTGGGTCGGCCTGCTCAATACCCTGCTGGTGTCGGCGCTCGGCATCGTGTTCGCCACCATCATCGGGTTCCTGGTCGGCATCGGACGATTGTCGCGCAATCTCCTGGTAGCGCGCCTTGCCGGGTTCTACGTCGAAACCATCCGCAACGTGCCGCTGCTGCTGCAATTGCTGTTCTGGTACAACGCGGTGCTCAAGGTGCTGCCCGAACTGCGCGATAGTCACGTTCTGTTCGGCGGCATTGTTCTCAGCAATCGCGGGTTCTACCTGCCGAAGCCGATGTTCGGGCCGCAAATTGTGTGGGTGGTGGCGGCGCTGGTCTTCGGGATCGTCGTTTCAGCTGTCGTCGCCGGTGTTGCCAAGCGTCGCCGCGAACGCACCGGGCAGCGGCTGCCGGTGATTGCCATCGCGTTTTCGCTGGTCGTGGGCCTGCCGCTGCTGGTGTTCGTGGCAGCCGGCTCGCCGGTGACCTTCGACAACCCGATCATGGGCCGCTTCAATATCAGCGGCGGCATGGAGATCCTGCCGGAGTTCATGGCGCTGCTGTTCGGTCTCGCCATTTACACCGCGGCCTTCATCGCCGAAGCGGTGCGCGCCGGCATTCTGGCGGTCGCCAAGGGACAGACCGAGGCGGCCTATGCGCTCGGGCTGCGGGCCACGCCGACGCTGCGGCTGGTGATCGTCCCGCAGGCCATGCGGGTGATCATTCCGCCGCTGACCAATCAATATCTGAACCTGATCAAGAACTCCTCGCTCGCGGTCGCGATCGGCTATCCCGACTTCGTGCAGATCTTCACCGGCACCGTGCTCAATCAGACCGGCCAAGCGGTCGAGATCGTGGTGCTGACCATGGCGGTCTATCTCGCCATCAGCCTGGTCACCTCGCTGGCGATGAACTGGTACAACGCGCGCATTGCGCTGACGGAGAGGTAACCGGGGTGAGCGTAGCGGGCGACAATCATGCGGGCCCGGGCGAGGCGTTCGTGCGCACCCACGCGCCGGTTTCGTTGCCGCCGCCGGTCGCGATGACCGGGGTATTGGGTTGGCTGCGCGCCAATCTATTCTCGGGTGTGCTCAGCAGCATCTTGACGATCCTGATTTTGGTGGCGCTGGCACTTATTGTTCCGCCGCTGGTCAAATTCCTGCTGATCGACGCAGTCTGGAGCGGGGCTGATCGCGATGCATGCCTCGTGACGGAGGCGCGGCCGGAGGTCGGCGCATGCTGGGCGTTCGTGCGCGATCGCCTGGCGTTCTTCGTCTACGGCTCCTATCCGATCGACCAGCGCTGGCGGGTCGATCTGTTCTTTGTCCAGCTGGCGATCGGCACCGTATGGCTGCTGTGGCTCGACGCGCCGCGCCGCGATCTCGCCGCCGCCTACCTGTTCGTCGCGGTGCCGGTGATCTCGTTCATCCTGCTGTACGGCTGGCCGGCGATTGGTCTTGCGCATGTCGACACCGCGTTGTGGGGTGGCGTCCTCGTCACCATCGTGGTCGCGTCGGTCGGTATCGTCGCGTCGCTGCCGATCGGCATCGTGCTGGCGCTCGGGCGCCGGTCGCGCATGCCGGCGATCAAGATCGTGTCGGTGGCCTTTATCGAATTCGTGCGCGGCGTTCCCCTGATCACGGTCCTGTTCATGGCCAGCGTGATGTTGCCGCTGTTCGTGCCGGCGACCTGGTCGCCGGACAAGCTGCTGCGCGCGCTCGTCGCCGTCGCGATCTTTTCCGCCGCCTATATGGCCGAAGTCGTGCGCGCGGGCCTCCAGGCCATCCCGCGCGGCCAATACGAGGCGGCGCGGGCGCTGGGCCTCAGCTACTGGCCGATGATGCGGCTGGTGGTGCTGCCGCAGGCGCTGAAGGCGACGATTCCCAACATCGTCAACAGTTACGTCGCTCTGTTCAAAGACACCACGCTGGTATTTTTCGTCGGGATTTTCGATTTTCTCAAAACCGTCGAGGTCGCCCGCGTCGACCCGAAATGGGCGACGCCGGTGACCAGCGCCACCGGCTATGCGTTCGCCGCGATGTTTTACCTCGTGTTCTGCTATTGCATGTCGCGCTATGCCAAGGGCGTCGAACGGCGTCTGGGCAGCGGCGTGCGGGAGTGACACGCGGCATGGATCAAGATCATTCCGACCCGACGATAGCCTCGGCGAACCCGACCGGCAGCATGGCGGTCGAAATCACCCATGTGCATAAATGGTACGGCGACTTCCGTGTGTTGTGGGACGTCAGCCTGACCATTCGCTCGGGTGAGAAGGTGGTCATTTGCGGACCTTCGGGATCGGGAAAGTCTACGCTTCTGCGCTGTGTCAACGCGCTGGAAGACGTGCAGCAGGGCCAGATCGTCGTCGATGGAAAAGTGTTGACCAAGGATCTCAAGCGGATCGACGAGGTTCGCCGCGAAGTCGGCATGGTGTTTCAGCAGTTCAACCTGTTTCCGCATTTGACCGTTTTGGAAAACTGCACATTGGCGCCGATCTGGGTGCGCAAGATGCCCAAAGCCGACGCTGAGCGCACCGCCATGCGCTTTCTCGAGCGGGTCAAGATTCCCGAGCAGGCGCTGAAATATCCCGGTCAGCTTTCGGGCGGCCAGCAGCAGCGGGTCGCGATCGCGCGGGCGCTGTGCATGAATCCGAAAATCATGATGTTCGACGAGCCGACATCGGCGCTCGATCCAGAGATGGTCAAGGAAGTGCTCGATACCATGGTCGAACTCGCCCACGACGGCATGACCATGATTGCGGTCACCCACGAAATGGGCTTCGCCCGCCAGGTCGCCGATCGGGTCGTATTCATGGACGGTGGGCAGATCATCGAGGTCAACGCGCCGGGCGCGTTCTTCGACCATCCGCAGCACGAGCGTACCAAGCTGTTTCTGAGTCAGATCCTGCGGTGAGTTCGCGCAGGCGACCGCTCTTGCGTTAACGCACCAACTCCCCGCCGGCCCGCTTCCAGGCATCGACACCACCTTGTAGGTGGCACGCGGACGAGAGCCCGGCATTCTGTGCCGCCTGCACCGCCATCGCGGAACGCTCGCCGAAGGCGCAGTAAAACAGGAGACGCTTGTTGGTGGCGCTCGCGAGTTCATGCAGCATGCCGCCGCGACAGATGTTGTCCTGCAGGTCGGGATAAGGCGCGTGCAGGGAGCCTTGAATAACGCCGTTCCTGTCGCGCTCGCTGCGCTCGCGCAGATCGACGAAGGCGACGTCCGGCTGCCCGACCAGGCTGATTGCTTGCCTGACCGTGACACTCCAGCCGCAGCGCGCGATCTCCTCCTGCGCCAATCCGACCTTCATGTTGGCGGGCACCGCCACGTCCATCATTTTCGGATTGGGAAGATCCAGGCTGTTCATGAGCGCGACATAGTCGTCGACCGATGTCACGCGCAGGCGAGGATTGTAGCGCTTCTCCTCGCCGATGGTGGAAACGGTGTCGCCTTTATAGTCGTGGGCCGGGTAGACCAAAGTCTCCTCCGGCAGCTTCAGAAGCTTGCCAAAGAGCGACTCGTACTGCATGCGGGCATCGCCGTTCTGGAAGTCGGTCCGGCCGGTGCCGCGAATGAGCAGGGTATCGCCGGTAAACACCCGGTCGCCCATGATGTAGCTGTAGGAGTCGTCGGTGTGTCCGGGCGTGTAGAGTACGTCGAGCGAGACGCCTTCGACCTGCAGCGTGTCACCCTCTGAAACGCGCATCGACACTACGTCGGCCTTGGTCTGCTCGCCCATCACGGTGATGCATTGGGTGCGGTCGCGCAGCGCTCCGAGGCCGGTGATGTGATCCGCATGCAGATGCGTATCCACCGCCTTGACCAGCCGAAGATCGAGCTCGCGCACGAGCTGGAGATAGCGATCCACTTTTTCCAGCACCGGATCGATGATCAGGGCCTCGCCGCCGCGCCGGCTGGCGATCAGATAGGTGTAGGTGCCGGACACGCTGTCGTAGAGCTGTCGGAAGATCATGCGCTCTGCCTCCGCGACATTTCAAAATGGACTGCAATTTCAACACGGTGGCTCGCTAAAGCCAATGCTAAACGTGTTCCTTCGGAAGGTCCGGACGCGCGGCCCATTCCGACCACGAGCCGTCATAGAGGCTCTGCGGCTGCTTGCCGATCGCGTCCAGCGCGAACCACAGGATCGCTGCGGTCACGCCGGAGCCGCAGGTCGTGATGACCGGCTTATCGACGTCGACGCCGGCCTTGGCGAAGGTTGCGGCAATGCGCTCCGGCGCAATCAGCCGGCCATCTTCGACCAGCGTCGCGGAGGGGACATTGAATGCCCCCGGCATGTGCCCGGACGGCAGGCCCGGACGTGGTTCCGGCGCGGTGCCGGCAAAGCGCTCGGCCGAGCGCGCATCAACCACTTGGGTTTCGTGCGCGGACAGCGCGAGCAGGACCTCATCCACGATGGCGACGGCGTTGGTATCCATGTGGGCGGTGAATTGGCGCGACGGGCGCATGACCGGGCCGGTCTCGATCGGGCGATTTTCGGCCTTCCATTTGGTCAATCCGCCGTCGAGGATGAACACGTTCTTGGCGCCGAAGATCCGGAACGTCCACCACACCCGCGGGGCCGAGAACAGTCCCATCACGTCGTAGACCACGATGGTGTCGCCGTCGCCGATGCCGAACGCCGTGGCGGCTTTGGCGAACTGGTCCGGCCCCGGCAGCATATGGGGCAGATCGGTGGAATGGTCGGCGATCTCTTCGATGTCGAAAAAAACCGCGCCCGGTATGTGACCGGCGAGATATTCCGCACGCGCGTCGCGGTTCATGGTGGCGAGATAGTAGGAGGCATCGACCACGGCGACGTCGGGCTTGCCGATCCGCTCGGCGAGCCAGTCGGTGGAGACGAGCCAGCGGCTGGCTGGCGCAAGGGAAGGGGCCATGATGACTCGCTGTTGGATGTGATCTCAGTTGGGCAAGCGGTTGTCGCGGGCTGGCGTCGGAACGGGAACCGCCTGGTACCGCAGCGTAAAAAGGCCGTGTCGTCCCCTCAATACTGCGGATAGCGGCATTGTTCCACCGCCATGGTTCCCCATCACGAAAAGGCGATCCGTACCCGTCGGTTCTGCTTTCCCTTCTTTTCGATCTGGCTGACGTGAACGGCGCCGATCTCGCCGGTGCGAGCGACGTGGGTCCCGCCGCAAGGCTGCAGGTCGAGGCCGGCGATTTCGATCAGGCGCACGCGCCCGCTTCCGATCGGGGGCTTCACCGCCATGGTCTTGACCAACGCGGGATTGGCTTCCAATTCGGCGTCGCTGATCCAGCGCGCCGTCACCAAGGCATCCGCAGCGATCATGGCGGCGAGCTTGCGGGTGATGTCGTCCTTGTCGAGGCCGGCCTCGGGAATATCGAAGTCGAGGCGCCCGTCCGCGTCTCCGACCGATCCGCCGGTCACCGGATAGGGCAGCACCGCCGACAGCAGGTGCAGCGCCGTGTGCATGCGCATGCGGGCGTAGCGCGGGTCCCAACGGATCGAGGCCTGCACGCTCTCGCCAATTGCGGGCAGTTCAACGCCAGCGTCGCCCACATGCGCGATCTCGGATTTCAGCGGATCGGTGAATACGGCCGTTGCGATCGGAATTTCTCGTCCCGCGGCGGTCTTGAGCATGCCGCTGTCGCCCGGCTGACCACCAGACGTGGCGTAAAAGACGGTGCGATCGAGCACGATGCCGCCGCGATCGGTCAACCCGACAACAACGGCATCGCAATCCCTGCGATAGGCGTCCTCGCGGAACAGACAGTCGGTGGCCATCGCGTTCTCTTTACAGTCAGCTCTGTACGAATGGTGCTTTGATGTCGGAATGGCGGAGCAGCCAAGGCGGGACCGGGAGTCCCTTGGATTGAAGGAACGCGGGATTGAACAATTTCGACTGATACCGCGTGCCGTAGTCGCACAGGATCGTCACGATGGTATGGCCGGGACCAAGTTCCTTTGCGAGCCGGATCGCACCCGCGACATTGATGCCCGATGAACCGCCGAGGCAGAGGCCTTCGTGCTCGAGCAGGTCGAACACGATCGGCACCGCCTCGTCGTCCGGAATTTGATAGGCCACATCCACCGGCACGTTCTCGAGATTCTTGGTGATGCGGCCCTGGCCGATCCCCTCGGTAATGGAGGAGCCCTCCGATTTGAGAATGCCTGTCGTGTAATAGCTGTAGAGCGCTGCGCCCATCGGATCGGCAAGGCCGATCCTGATATTCTTGTTGCGCTCTTTCAGCGCCAGGGCGATGCCGCCGAGCGTGCCGCCAGTGCCGACCGCGCAGACGAAACCGTCGACCTTGCCGTCGGTCTGCGTCCAGATTTCCGGACCGGTGGTTTTGAAATGGCCGTCGCGGTTGGCGACGTTGTCAAACTGGTTGGCCCACACCGCGCCATGGCGCTCCGATTGCGCCAGCGATGCTGCGAGGCGGCCGGAGACTTTCACGTAGTTGTTCGGGTTGCTGTAGGGGACTGCGGGGACTTCGATAAGTTCGGCGCCGCACAGCCGCAGCGTATCCTTCTTTTCCTGGCTTTGGGTCTCGGGGATCACAATCACGGACCGAAATCCCAAGGCATTGCCGACCAGGGTAAGACCGATGCCAGTATTGCCGGCGGTGCCTTCAACGACGACGCCGCCCGGCCGCAACAGGCCTTTTTTCACTGCATCTTCAATGATAAAGAGGGCGGCCCGGTCTTTCACCGATTGCCCGGGATTCATAAACTCAGCCTTGCCAAGGATGGCGCAGCCGGTCTGTTCCGAGGCCCGTTTCAGCGTAATAAGCGGTGTATTACCTATTGCCGTCGCTATACCGTCGTAAAGCTGCATGATATTACCTACGGGACAGTGCATAGCGTCCTGACACGCTCAAACCTATAGACGGCACACTGGGCCAGCAAGCTTCTCTGCAACGCCAGGAATTCGGGCACCCTTGTACTGTCCGTGACTTTCTTGGGGTGATAGGCAGGATCATTTAGGAAGTATTAAGCTGTATTGCGGAGCGGAGCACCATCGATGCTTAACTTCGGCGCCAAACGGTAGGATGTCACGGGTTCTATACATAAGAGCGGCATAATCGCGAGTGATCCGTCCCAGCTCCGGCTTCGTAAACCTTTATGTCCATTTGCAAATGGCACGGTGCGGTCGAGAGCGCGAGCGGGTCGGAAGCAGCTTTGACGGTCCGCGGATGAGCCAACAACAAGCGGGTTAGTAGAGCGGGTTCGTAAGCGGTCGGTGAGTACGGGTGGATCGAGAATAGAGCGGACGACCAAACAGGACGACGCGACGTGAATGTCCAGGAACGCATAGAGCTCGGACAGAAGGACCGCCCGGTCGACGAATTGCTGGCAGCCTATGCCGCAGGATCGTTGAACGCTCCGCTGATGGTTCTCATGGCCGCGCATCTGGAACTCAAGCCTGCGCGCAAAGCCTATGTTGCGGCTCTCGAGGCCGCCTACGGCATTCTGCTCGAGGACATCGAGCCTGTCCCGTTGACCAATCGAGACCGGCGGCTGGTCGAGATTTTCGCCAGCGACGATGCCGGTCGGTCGGAGGCTCCGGTTGCCCGTTCGCTGAACGGCCATCGCAATGGCGCGGCAAAAAACGGGCAAAGCTATAACGGCCAAGGTCATAACGGCCAAGGTCATAACGGTCAGGGCGCGAACGCGCACATCCGCGGCGGACATCTGGGCAATGATGATTTGCTGCCGACGGCATTGCAGCGGCTGATCGGTCGCGCGCTCGACGATCTGGCGTGGCGTCCGGCGGCGTCTGGCGTCAAGCAGGCGAGCATTGCGGACGGCAGCTTCGGCGAGGCGATGCTGATGCGGATCCGCGCCGGCAAGCGCACGCCCGCACACGCGCATCAGGGCCAGGAAGTCATGCTGGTCCTCCAAGGTGGATTTAGCGACGGCTACGGACAATATCGCCGTGGTGACGTCTGCGTTGCCGACGAGACCATCGAGCATCAGCCGATTGCCGATCCCGATGAGGATTGTCTGGTTTATGTCGTGCGCTCAGCGCCGGTGAAGGTCGTCAGCGCCATGGATCGCGTGATCCAGTTATTTCTCGGACGCTAAGCGCGATCGCGCGGTTTGAACGGCGCCTTGTTTTCCTCTTTGGAATTCTGTCGCGATAATCCCGTCGCCTGAGAGCCGTCGCGGACCGCGAAGGCTCATGCCGGCTTTGCGAAGATCATCTGTCGGACATCGATGTTGTGGGACAGGAAGCCGGCTTCGCAATAAGCGAGATAATACTCCCACAGGCGACGGAACCGTTCGTCGAACCCTAACGGCGTCAGCGCCGGCCACGCCGAGCGGAAGCGATCGCGCCAGACCGCCAGCGTGCGGGCATAGTCGTCCGGGAAGACCTTTTCGGCAATCAGCGGCAAGCCGAACCGATCGCCCAATGTCTTCAGGATGGCGGGCGACGGCAGCATCCCGCCCGGAAAGACATAGCGGCGAATGAAGTCGACTTCGCGCCGGTAGGCCTGGAAGAAGCGGTCCTGGATGGTGATGGCCTGAATGCCGGCAATGCCCTGCGGCTGCAACCGGTCGCGCAATTGACGAAAATAGGCGGACCAATATTGCTCACCGACCGCTTCGATCATTTCAATTGAAGCGATGCGATCATAGCTGCCGCGCTCATCGCGATAGTCCTGCAGCTTGATGTCGACCTTGTCGTTCAACCCGGCGGTAAAAATGCGCTGCTTGGCATAGTCGAATTGTTCGCGGCTGATGGTCAGGCCGACCACGTTGACGCCAAAGCTCTTGGCGGCAAATTCGGCGAAGCCGCCCCAACCGCAGCCGATCTCCAACAAGGTCTGGCCCGGTTGCAGTGCGAGCCGATCAGCCAGGCTCCGATACTTCCGCTGCTGCGCGCTTGCGAGATCGCCGGCGCCCGGTTCGAACAGGGCCGACGAGTAGGTCATGCTTTCGTCGAGCCAGGTCGCGTAGAAGCGGTTGCCGAGATCGTAATGGGCGTGAATGTTGCGCTTGGCTTGGCGCTTGGTATTGCGATTGAACCAATGGTGCAGGCGCTGGATCATGCGCACCAACGAACGACCGGGCAGCAGCGATTGTATGATCTCGTGATTGACGCAAAACAAATACAGGAACTGCGTCAGATCCGGAGTTTCCCACTCGCCGCGCAAATAGCCTTCGGCAATACCGATGTCGCCGCCGCCGAGAAATCGCCGGGCGAAGCCAAAGTCGCGAATGATGACGGTCGCCGCCGGCCCTGCTTCCTGGCCGCCAAATTTGAACCGGCGGCCATCGGGCAATACCGCCTCCAGCGTCCCGCGGCGCAGCCGGGCGGCAAAGGCGAAGGCAAGCCGGGCGCTTGCCGGAAGGCCGGCAAAAGCCGACGACGGGGTAGATTCTGAAACAATCGTCACTTCGGGCATGTCACGTCCCCAACGTGGTCGGAAGCGTTTGGTTGCCCGCCTACAAGGCGTGTCGCGCCCCTGACCATGGTCAGTCTTCACCTCTGTGCCGCGTCGGCGCGTGCGCCGGTTGCGGCCGTGCCTGCAGGGGCACGCCCTTGAGCCAAAGCCGGAGGGCTTCAAAATGAATGCCCCCGATCACTTTTGCCATCACCCACGGCAGACGAAATAAGTCTGCAAGAAGCTCGTTCGTCGTCAAGGGGCGGCGGCGCCCGGCGAAGGTCGCGGCGAGCAGCGGGCCGTCGGCATCGGTTTCAATGATCCGGAGTTTCACCTCCTCCGCGGGTGGTGTCAGGTGAAAATGATAGCGCATGTTCATGGCTATGAAAGGCGAGACGTAGAACGCTTTTTCCTCAGTTTGCCGAATTCCCGCGGCCGATCTGTCTTCCGGCCGAACCGGGCAGACATAGGAATGGGTTTCCCCGAAGGTATTGCGGACCTCATAGATCAGTCCAGCCAGGTCACCGTCCTGATCGTAGCAATAGTAAACAGACAGTGGATTGAACACGTAGCCGAGGACCCGTGGATAGCAGAGCAGCAGAATGCGCCCTTTCGACAGATCAACGCCATGTTCACGCAGCAAACGCTCGGCGTGCGCGCGCAGCGAGGAACCGTCGCGCGGACCGTGATCGCGCTCGTAGAAACCAAACAATGCGCGGCGGTTGACCCCGAACAAGAACGACAGGCCATCGGCCTCGGTCAGACGATCGAGATCGATCAGAAGGCTCATGACCCGGTAGGTGAAACGGTGTCCCACCGGTTTGAGACGGGCGTGCATGACGTCGCCCAGATAGAGCGAGGCGGACTGCGGTGGTGGCCGTGCGAGGCGGGCGCTCATGTCAGACATTCCGCTTACTCCGCCGCTTCGCAGAGCACGCTTCCGGCGCGCCACGGGATTGCTGCGCCCAGTGCTTCGGCCACATCAAGACCCGAGCGTAGCCCATCCTCGTGAAATCCGAAGCCTGTCCAGGCGCCGCAGTACCAGGTGCGGCGAGCGCCTTGGAGGGCAGCGAGCGCGCGCCGGGATGCGAATGCCCGGGTGTCATACTGCGGATGCTCGCAGACGAATTGCGCAAACGTGAGTTCGGCGCGCGGTTCGAATGGAGGGTTGAGGCTGACGAACAGCGGACAGCTCCGATCGATGCCTTGCAATGCGTTCATCCAGTAGGTCACCGCAACATCGCAGCCGGCGGGTGAATCGTTCGCGCGCAAAAAGTTCCAGGATGCCCAGGCGCGCGAGCGCTTCGGCATCAGCCGTGGGTCGCGATGCAGGAATACACGATTGGGACGGTAGCCAATTGCTCCCAACACGGCGCGTTCGGCCGGACTGGCATCGGAGAGCAGCCCAAGAGCCTGATCGGAATGGGCCGCAATCACGACGTGGTCATAGGTTTCACGATGGCCGCTGCTGTCGGCGACGGCGACGCTGTGGGGTCCCCGCTCCAGGGACACGACCGAGGTGCCGAGGCGCAAGCGGCTGCGGAAGCGCGCCGTCAGTTTTTCAACGTAGCGCGCGCTGCCGCCGCGAACGGTCCGCCAGATCGGCCGCTCCCAATGCAGCAATCGATGATTTTCGAAAAAGCCGAGAAAATTGTCGGCGGGGAAATCCAGCATCTGGTGCACCGGCGTCGACCAGATGGCCGCCCCCATCGGCAGCAGGTAGTCGTTCAAAAGACGGGCGTCAAAGCGGTGGCGTGCAAGATAGTCGCCAAGCGAGCCGGTGCCCACCCGCCCGGCAGCGCGGTCGGCAAGGCCGGTGCGATTGAAGCGGCGCATTTCCCGCAGCATCCAGAGGAACGACGGCGACACCAGATTTGAGCGCTGCGCGAACACCCCGTCGAGCGTTTCAAGCATGGTTTGGCCGCGTCCGGCCCATTCGAAGCGGCCGCCGTCAGCCGATACCGAAAAGCTCATGTCGCTTTCCACGGTATCGACCCCGAGGTGGTCAAAGAGAGCCGTCAGTTCGGGGTAATTGGGTTCATTGTAGACAATGAAGCCGGTGTCGACCGCGATCGGCGTACCGTCATAGTCGATCTCGACGGTGTGACTATGACCACCCGGCCGCAGGTCCTTTTCGTAGACCGTGACCTGGTGCTGGCCGGCCAGGGCCCACGCGGCAGCGTTTCCGGAAATTCCGGTTCCCACAATGGCAATACGCATCCCGCATCCCCCACGCCCTCAAAGGCGGTTTCGGTTGGCAGAGCAAAATACGGCTCAGGCCGGGGGAAGTTTCAGGGACGCAAAAGCGGCCAGCGCGCGTTGACGCGCCACGCCGTGATCGACGAGGGGGGTGGGATAGTCCCTGCCCAGCGTAATACCAGCCTGGGCCAGCACTTGCGGCGATGCCGACCAGGGGCAATGGATATGGTCATTCGGGAGCCGCGCCAGTTCCGGCACCCAGCGACGTACGTAGTCGCCGGCGGGATCAAAGCGCTCCCCCTGCAGGACCGGATTGAAGATACGAAAGTAAGGTGCGGCATCGGCGCCGGATCCGGCGATCCATTGCCAGCTGGCCGGATTGTTGGCGGGATCCGCGTCGACCAGGGTGTCCCAGAACCAGACTTCACCCTCGCGCCAATCCAGCAGCAGGTGCTTGACCAGAAAGGACGCCGCCACCATGCGAACCCGGTTGTGCATCCAACCGGTCGCCCACAGCTCGCGCATGCCGGCGTCGACCAGAGGGTATCCGGTGAGGCCCTTGCGCCACGCCATTGCGGCGGCCTGGTCGCTGCGCCACGGGAAATTGTCGAAACGTGGCTGAAAATTTCGCTGCGCCAGGTCCGGGACATCGTGCAGCAAATGATAGGAAAACTCGCGCCACCCGAGTTCCGCGGAAAATTTCTCGACATCCGCGGAGGATGCGGCCTTCCCGCCGGACGTCTCCGCGGCCATGCGCGCGGCGTGCCACAGCTGGAATGGGCTCACCTCGCCAAAGTGCAGGTGCGGAGACAGTCGCGACGTGTGGAGGCGATCGGGCCGATCCCGCAGCGTCGCGTAGCCGGCCAGTCCGGTCTCCAAGAAGGTCGCCAACCGTTCGTGAGCGCCGGATTCACCCGGCACCCAGTGGGCGCGCAGCCCGGAGGCCCAGTCCGGTCCGCTCGGCTCAAGACGCCAGTCGTCGAGGCGATCGGATGGCACGTCGGGCAAGAACGCAATCCATGCCGGCTTGCCGCGCGCGGCGCGCGGTTCGCCGAGCGTCTTTGCTTTGCGCCAGAACGGGGTGAAGACCTTGATCGATGACCCCGCGCCGCTTCTGATGGTCGCGGGCTCGTACAGCAAAGATCCTTGAAACGTCCTGGCGATGACGGCATCGGCGGCAAGCCGCTGCTCGACCGCATCATCGACGCGGCGACCAGCCCGGTCGTAGCGCCGGTTCCACGACACTTCGGATGCGCGCAGTTGTCTGGCCAGACGCGGGATAACCGAAGCTGCGGCACCCCGCAGCAGGGTCAGTCGGCCGCCAAATTCCATCAGCGAACGGTCGAGGGCGCGGAGCGAACCGGCGAGCCACCAGCGCGAGGCGGCGCCGAGCGGACGCAGCCTTTCGCTCTCTTCATCGAGCACATAGACGCATACGACCGGGCCGGCCGATGCCGCTTCAAGCAGCGCGGGATGGTCCGCAAGCCGAAGGTCGTCGCGAAACCAGACAATGCGCGCTGCCCTGGCGCGATCCGTCGCTGCGACGTCAGTCATGGCAAAGTTAAAGTCATGGCAAAGTTAATCCCGGTAAACCAAGACTCGATAGCCGATTTGCCCCCGGCCGGTCGATTCCGCCGTGAAGACGCCGATCCGCGCAATTCGATCCAACGCGACAACAGCGTCGAAACCATGTGTCGGCATCGCCCGCGGGCTACGTACGCCAATTCACCTATTCTTTCCTGCGTGACCGCTATGTCGGAGCCTGCGGCACAGGTCACGGCAAATGATGAATTTGGACGTCAGCACCCTGTTTCTGGTCACGATTTACGTCGAGTCGATCCTCGGATTGTTGCTGCTGTTTGCGTGGGCGCAGAATTTCGAACTCACAGCGGTGGCATGGTGGGGCTCCGCGCACCTGTTGCGGGCGCTCTCGATCACGCTGTTCGGCCTGTACGGCCGGCTCCCGGACGTGCTGACGATCGACGTTTCGAACTCGATCCTGTTCACGTCGTTCGCGGCCACCTGGACCGGTGCGCGATTGTTCGACGGCAGGCGCGTGATGCCGCTTGCGTTGCTGGCCGGCGCGCTGTGCTGGGTCGTGGTCAGTAGAATTCCCGTCGTCGGTCAATCGATGGAGCTGCGCGCATTGATCAGCGCGGGGATCATCGCCGGCTACACATGGCTCGCATCTTACGAGTTCTGGCATGGGCGGGCGGAGCCGCTGGTCTCGCGGTTGCCGGCGGTCTTCATCCTGTTCGCCCATGGCGCCTTGTTTCTTCTGCGCACGCCGCTGAGCGCGATGCTGCCGTGGTCGCCAACCAATCAGGTGTTTGGCAGCGTTTGGCTGACGGTCCTCAGCTCCGAGGCGCTGCTGTTCACCATCGCGATCGCCTTCATCCTGCTTGCGATGGCGAAGGAACGCACCGAACATCATCACAAGACCGCGGCGATGATCGATCCACTGACCGGTCTCGCCAACCGTCGCGGCTTCCTGGTCGAGAGCGAGCGATGGATGCGCCGCGAGGATCGGAACGGTAGCCAGGCGTCGGTGCTGCTGATCGACCTCGATAATTTCAAATTGATCAACGACCGTTTCGGCCACGCCTTCGGCGACAAGGTGCTGCAGGTTTTTGCGCAGACCGCGAGCCTCGCTATTCGGCCATCCGACTTCATCGGCCGGCTCGGTGGTGAAGAATTCGCGGCCGTTCTCTACAATGTCGGTCGCGAACGGGCGCTTGCGGTCGCCGAGCGAATTCGAGCGTCTTTCGCCGAAGCCACGGCCGTGGTCGATGGGCATGCCGTCGCGGCGACCGCCAGTATCGGCCTGGTCACGAGCGAACGGATGCCGGTTGAACTCTCTGATCTGCTGGCGCAGGCCGACCAGGCGCTTTATCGCGCCAAAGAACGTGGGCGCAATCGCGTCGAGATTGCTAGTTCGGATCGGGTTGCGCGACGGCCGGAGGAACCGGGTTCCAGGGGGCCTCTGAGGGCCGAGACCGGCGCCCAGACGGCCGCCTAAGCCATCGTGGAGGCATGGGTCAAGTTTTCGCAAAGCGAAACCCGCTTCACCACTTGAAAAGAATATTGACTTGATTGGGGAGGCGTATTCTCTTGCGGCTTCAGGTGCCTCGGAGAACGCCCCCATGGACGATGTTACCGATCAACGCTCGCTCGGTGTCATGAATGGACCGATGCTGGCTCCCTCGTTGCGCGAGCGGGGAGGGGTGCAGTCGGTCGCGCGCGCGCTCACCCTGCTGGAGATCATTGCAGATCTCGGGGGCGAGGCCGCCCTGACCCACATCGCCGCCAAAGCCGGCCTCAATGTCTCCACCTGCCATCACTTGCTCTCTACCTTGGTGGCCAAGGGCTATGTCGCGCGGGTTCCGGACCGTCGCAGCTATGCCCTCGGGGCTCGATTGGTCTACCTGAGCCACGTCTGCCTGCGTCACGTCGACCTGCCGCGGCGGGCGCAGCCCTACGTCGAGAAAGTGAATGCTGCGACGGGAGAGACTGTGCATCTGGCCGTGTTGCAGGCTGACAGCGTGTTCAAGCTTTTGATCCGCGAGGCGCGTCATGCCATTCGCGTCGATACCGGGACGATGGGAAAATCAGACGCCGTGCACGCGACGGCAACCGGTAAGGCAATCCTGGCCTGGCTGCCGGAGGATGATATCCGCCGGATCGTCTCGGCCCAGGGCATGAAGCGCCTGACCAACAAGACCATCACCGATCTCGATGCGCTGATCCACGAATTGCGGGCAGTGCGGCGCGACGGCATCGCGATGGATCTCGAGGAATTCCTGCCCGGCGTGGTTTGCGTCGCCGCCGCCATTCGCGATCGCAACGGGACGGTGGTCGGATCGATCGGAGCATCAATTCCGATCATGCGCGCGGACGATGAGCACGTGCGCGTGGCCAAGGAACAGGTGATTTCCGCGGCGCGCGGATTGTCGGCAGAACTCGGCGAACCGGATGCCCAATTCACCCGTGTGGCGGAAGCCCGCGCGCTGTCGGCCTGAGATCCGAAAACCGACGGATTGAAAATCCGCCGGCGATCCGTCCGCCGGCGCTACTCCGCGGCGACGACGTGCGGTCGATCCACCTCGGCCACGGGCTTTTTCTTGCCCGTCAGCCAGGTCTGCAGGCGGTCGAGATAAAGGTAGACCACCGGGGTGGTGTAGAGCGTCAGCAGCTGGCTGACGGCGAGGCCGCCGACCATGGCATAGCCGAGCGGCTGGCGCATTTCCGAACCGGTGCCGGTGCCCAGCATCAGCGGAACGCCGGCGAGCATCGCGGCGGCTGTGGTCATCAGGATCGGCCGGAAGCGGAGCAGACAGGCTTGGCGGATCGCGTCGAGGGGCGCCATGTGCTGATCGCGCTCCGCCGAGATCGCGAAATCGACCAGCATGATGCCGTTCTTTTTGACGATGCCGATCAGCAGAATGATGCCGATGATGCCGATCACCGACAGATCCATGTGCCCCACATCCAGCGCGAGCAACGCGCCGATGCCCGCCGATGGCAGCGTCGAGAGGATGGTCAGGGGATGGATGAAGCTCTCATAGAGCATGCCGAGAATGATGTAGACGACGACCAAGGCGGCGGCGATCAACGCCGGCTCGCTCGCCAGCGAGGTCTGGAAGGCCTGAGCGTTGCCTTGGAACGTACCGATAATCGACGACGGCTTGCCGAGTTCCGTTTCGGCCTGGGTAATGGCGTCGACCGCCTGCCCGAGCGCGACGCCGGCCGGGAGATTGAACGACAGGGTGACCGCCGGGAACTGGCTTTGATGGGACACCTGCAAGGGACCGACCCTGCTGCTGTCAACGCTCACCAGCGTCGACAGCGGCACCGCGGTGCCGTTGATCGGGGATTTGACGTAGATCCGATCGAGGGTCGACGGCGAGCCTTGAAGGTCGGGGTTGACCTCGAGGACCGCCCAATAGGTGTTGACCTGGGTGAAGTACTGAGCGATCTGGCGCTGTCCGAACGCGTCATTGAGCGTATCGTCGATCGCCTGGGGCGAAATCCCGAAGCGCGCAGCCTGGTCGCGGTTGATGGTCACCGCCAGCAGCGGCGCATTGTACAGCAGATCGCTCGATACGTCGGCCAAGACCGGCAAGGTGCGCATCTTGGCCAGCATTTTCTGCGACCAGTCGTTCAGTTCGGTGATGTTCGCATCCTGCAGCGTGTATTGGAATTGACCGCGCGAGATGCGGCCGCCGACGGTGATGTCTTGCGCCGCCTGCAAAAAGATATTGACGCCCATGATCTTGGCGAGCTGCGGACGCAATCGGTCGATGATCTGCGAGGCATTGAGCGCGCGCTCATCGCGCGGCTTGAGCGTGATAAAGAACCGCCCGGTGTTGGAGGTCTGGGCGCCGCCGGTGTTGCCGGTAGAGGAGCCGAAGCCGGCGATATCAGGGTCGCGCAGCAGGACTTCGCCAATCGCCACCTGCAAGCGCATCATCTCAGTCGGCGACACCTCTTGAGCTGCCTCGGCGAAACCGCTGATGATGCCGGTATCCTGGATCGGAAAGAATCCCTTCGGAATCTGAATGGCCAAAATGACCGTGATCGCCATGGTTGCGAAAAACACACAGAGCGTGATGCGCTGGTGGCGAAGGACGATGTCGAGGGTTCTGCGGTAACCGGACAGCAGCGAGTCGAAACCACTCTCGATGATGCGATAGAGGCGTCCGTGCTCATGAGACGCATGGTGCATAAAGCGCGATGCCAGCATCGGCGCGAGCGTCAGCGAGACCAGCGCGGAGACCAGGATCGAAGCGGTCACCGTGAGGGCGAATTCGCGAAACAGGCGGCCGATAATGCCGCCCATGAGCAGCAACGGAATGAACACGGCAATCAGGGACATGCTGATCGAGAGCACGGTGAAGCCGATTTCGCGCGAGCCCTTCAGTGCCGCCTCGAACGGTGCTTCGCCGTTTTCAACGTGACGATAGATGTTTTCGATCACAACAATGGCGTCATCGACCACGAATCCGACGGCGATGGTAAGCGCCATCAGCGAAAGATTGTCGAGACTGAAGCCAAGCAGATACATCGCCGCGCAGGAACCGAGCAGCGCCAGCGGCACCGTCACGCTGGGGATCAATGTCGCCCAGAAATTACGCAAAAATATCAGAATGACCAGCACCACCAATCCGATGGTGAGCGCCAAGGTGAATTCGACGTCTGCCACGGAAGCACGGATCGTGGTGGTGCGATCGAGAATGGTTTCGACGATCATGCTGGGCGGGATCGTCGCCGTCAGCGAGGGCAATCGTGCCTTGATCTGGTCCACGGTGTCGACGACGTTGGCGCCGGGTTGCTTGTAAACCACGAGCAGAACGCCGCGCTTGTTGTTCTGATATCCGGCGACATTCCGGTCCAAGGGACCTTCCACGACACTCCCGACATCGCGGACGCGGATCGGCGCGCCGTTGCGGTAGGCGATGATGACGTCGTCGTATTGCGCCGGCACCGTCAACTGGTCGTTGGTGGAAATCGTGAAGCCAACCTTGTCGCCGTTCACGGATCCCTTGGCGGCATTGGTGGTCGCAACCACCACGGCACCGCGAACGTCCTCCAGGGTTAACCCGGTCGACGACAACTTGGCGGGATCGATCTGGATCCGGATCGCTGGCTTCTGTTCGCCGCCGATCGAAACCTGGGCGACGCCGGGAACCTGCGAGATCTGCTGAGCCAGAATGTTGTCGGCGTAGTCGTCGACAGTCGTCAACGGCAACGAATCCGATCGCGCCGAAAGAATAAGGATCGGGGAGTCGGCCGGGTTGACCTTTTTGTAGGTCGGCGGCTGCGACAGCACCAACGGCAATTGCTTCGCTGCGGCGGTGATCGCCGCCTGCACGTCCTGGGCGGCGCCATCAATGTTACGGTTGAGTTCGAATTGCAGCACGATCGACGTGGCGCCGAGCGTGCTCGTGGAGGTCAGCTGGGTCACACCGGCGATCTGGCCGAACTGGCGCTCCAGCGGCGCGGCCACCGACGATGCCATCACTTCCGGGCTTGCGCCGGCGAATTGCACCGAGACTTGAATGGTCGGGAAGTCGACCTGGGGAAGCGGCGCGACCGGAAGAAACGGGAACGAAACAATTCCGACGAACGCCAACGCCGTCATCAACAGGGATGTTGCGATCGGTCGCCGAATGAACGGTTCGGAAATATTCATGAAACGTCCCCAGACCCTGCCAATTTCGGCGTGGTGACGGTCACCGGGATGTTCTGTTTGAGCTTATACTGCCCGTCGGTCACCACGCGGTCGCCGTCGGCGAGTCCGGATTCTACAACGGTGATATCGTTGGTTGTGGGCCCGGCTTTGACCGCGCGCATTTCGGCATTGCCCTCAGGGGTGATCACCCACGTAAACAGCCCCTGCGGACCACGCTGAACAGCCGCGGTCGGAATGGTCAGAGCGTTGCGCCGGGTATCGAGCAGCACCCTCGCGTTGACAAATTCCCCGGACCAGAGCGCTTCGTCCTGGTTGGCAAAGATGGCCTTGAGCCGGATGGTGGCGGTGGTCTGATCGATGATGTTGTCAACCAGCAACAATGTGCCGGAGCTGAGCAGGCGCTTATTGTCCTGATCGAAGGCCTGGATCTCGACCGGGCCGCGTTTCATGGCGTCCCGAACGTTGTCGAGCAGGCGTGCGGGCAGCGTGAACAGCACGGCGCTGGGCTGATTCTGGGTCAGGACTACGAGAGCAGCCTGGTCGGAGGCGTGGACAATGTTGCCGGCGTCAACCTGACGCACGCCGACGCGGCCGTCGGTGGGCGCGGTTATGATGCAATAGTCCAGCTGGGTCTGTGCGCTTTCGATGGCGCCGTCGTCGGCCGCAAGCGACGCTTTGAGCTGATCGACCTTGGCCTGCTGCTGGTCGACGTTTTGCTGGCTGGCAAAATTCTTGACGACCAGGGTCGAAAAGCGGTCGAGATCCTTCTGGGCCGAAATCAGCTGGGCCTCGTCCTGGGCCTTCTTCGCCTTGGCCTGATCCAACGCCGCCTGAAACAGCCGCGGATCGATCTTGATCAGAACGTCGCCCTTTTTGACGTGCTGGCCTTCGGTGAACAGGACTTCTTGGATCTTGCCATCGACCTGCGAGCGAATGGCGACGGTCGCGAACGCCTGCACGGTTCCGAGGCCGCCGACATAGACCGGAACGTCATTGCGGGTGACTGCGGTCGCCGCAACCGCGACCGCGGGCGCGCGCGGGGTGGCGCCGGCTGAGTTGGAACTCCGCTGCTCGGTGAACCAATAGAGCGGGGCGATCGCCACCAAGAGGCAACCGCCGAATAAGAGCACCCGTCGGCCACCCGGTTTCTTGCCGCCCTTATCGTCTCTGGTCACGCCGCTACCCCTGTTAAGTCCCGCGAATGACGGGATTTTGCGTTGCAGCATACGGTGCGCAGGGTTGCACCGACCTTTCCAAAAGATGAAGAAATATCCATGCTACCCTCGGGACGGACTTTTAGCCGATTTACGTGAAAAAACCCGTAACGGGACGCAATCCGCACGATCTTCGCTGCATTGCGGCGAGATTCGAAACATTGACGGATCCGCTGTCCTCGTAACCACCGCGAGACAGACTGTACCAAAGGCCTCCAAAGTTTAAAGACTATTCGAAACCAGCGACCAGTTCTGCCCTACATTGTACGCAAGCATTCGACCGGGCGGCCTAACCATTGAGAGGGCCCCAATTGACCATACAACCGAAGGGAGCGCTCATATTTTGAAGGTGACCGGACCCGCTCGATCGCTGTATAGGACGCCGCAGGCAATTCCTTGAATTCTGTGCAGCGGTGGCTCCGGTGGCACGTGACGCCATCCGGACAGAACGGCCACCACGATTGACGGAGGGGGCGGCGTTGGATCCAGAGATCGTGCTTCATCCAATCCCGAGTTTGGATAGCAAGCCATATATCGTTGTCGTTGGACCGGATGATCATCTTTGGTTTTGCGAAAGCGGAGTGTCCAAGATCGGTCGGCTGAATACGGACACCGGCCAATTCGACGAATTCGACACGCCTACGCCAAACAGCCGCCCGATCGGCATTATTCCGGGGGCGGACGGAAATCTTTGGTTCTGCGAGAGCGCGGCGGATCAGGTCGGCCGTATCACCCCGGCCGGTGACATCACGGAATTCCCGGTTCTCACCAGAAAGTCCGGTCCGGACGGGATTGTCTGCGGTCCCGACGGCAACGTCTGGTTCTCGGAAAGCGCAGTCAGCCAAATTGGGCGCATTACACCCGATGGCCAGGTCGACGAGTTCTCCGGCCTGACGCCGGGCTGTCGGCCGTTGTCGATCGTGGTGCGGGACGGGGACCTCTGGTTCAGCGAGTACGAGGCCGGGCAGATTGGTCGGATGACCGTCGAGGGCGTTGTGGTCAGTGAGTACAAGATTCCGACCCCGAACTGCGAGCCGCGGGCGATGGTGTCGCACCCCGATGGCAACATCTGGTTCGTGCAGACGCGGGCCAACGGCCTCGGACGGCTTGATCGACATGCGCGCATTACCGAATTTCCCGTCAACACGCCGGATGCCTCGTTACGCGGCGTGACCGTCGCGCCCAATGGCGATCTGTGGTTCACCGAAAATTTCGCCAATAGGATCGGCCGCATGTCGCCAGATGGCAAGGTGATCGGCGAATACGCGATACCGACGCCGAATTGCGGCGCACGCGCCATCGTTGCAGCGCCGGATGGGCGGTTGTTCTTTTCCGCACATGACGCCGGTGCGATCGGTGAGGTTATCCCGAGGGATTGAGTTACCAATTCGGTCGGCGGCAGCAAATAGGCAATCGCCAGTAGCGAAGAGTGCAGGGCAGGGAGTCTCGGGAATGAAGGTAGAAGCGGTCAAATATTCGCTCGGCGTCAACACTTTCAGCGGCACGCTGGTTTACGACGAGACCGTCACGCGGCCGCGGCCGGCGGTGCTCATGGCGCCGAATTGGATGGGCGTCACCGACGCAGCGATCGCGCGTGCGAAACATCTGGCCGCCGATCGGTATGTGGTGTTCGTGGCTGACGTCTACGGCGAGGGCAAACGGCCGACGACTTTCGAACAAGCCGCAGCGCTCGCCAATCCGTTGCGTGCCGATCCGGCCGAAGACAAGCTTCGTATCCGCGCCGCGTTCGATTGTCTTCTCGGCGAAGGCTCGCGCCGCAAGCTCATCGACGAACGCCGCGCGGCGATCGGTTTCTGTTTCGGTGGTGGCAACGTTCTGGATCTCGCGCGGTCCGGCGCCGAACTCCACGCCGTCGTCTCCGTCCATGGCGATCTCAAGACGCTGGCGCCGGCCGGCAGGGGCGACATCAAAGCTGCTTTGCTGGTGATTCACGGCGCATCCGATCCGGTGGTGCCGAAAGCGGACCGCGACGCATTCGAGACCGAAATGGACGCGGCGGGCGCCAAATGGCAGATGCTCGTGTTCAGCGATGTCCTGCATGCCTATACCGATGAGGGCGCCGACGTTCCGACAATCGCAAAATACGACGAGCCGGCGTCGCGACAGACCTACGCGTTGATGCACGCATTTCTTGCCGATGCCTTCAGCGGGCGGCTTTGATCAATTCAAGTCGTTGCACGCAATATTCGGTGGATGCGGACGGCTGATCGGCGCCGGCGCACCGATGCGTGACGACGCCGCAAGCGGACGGCGGTGACATTTTACCAAGTCTTCCCCGCAATTCTGTTTGTCTACAGACCTTTTGCCTCAGCGCACGCCGTTGCGGATGTCGCGTTGCATCAAATCACCTCACAAAAGCCTCGTTACCGTCCGCAAACCGCTTGGGTTCTCCGTCACGTGGCGCCCCGTCTGCAACAACTATGGGATTCCCCCGTGAAAAAACTGGCACGTCTGAACATTGTCGCTGCGCTCCTCCCTTTCATCGGCGTGGCTTCAGTGTCCACCGCGCAGGCGCAATCGGGCATCGCCTCGGTCTATTCGGGCGGACGAACCGCCAATGGCGAAGTGGCGCGCGCAGGCGGAATGACGGCTGCGCACAAGTCGCTTCCATTCGGAACGCTGGTGCGCGTCACCAACCGGCGAAGCGGTCGATCCATCATCGTGCGGATCAATGATCGCGGCCCGTTCGTTCGCGGCCGCATCATCGACTTGATGCCGGCGGCGGCCCGTGCGATCGGCTGTTCCGGGCTTGCTCCCGTCACCGTCGAGGTCGTCGGGCGGCACGTGTAACGGCATCGGCCGGTCCCGGCCTTGATGCCTTGTCAGCGCTCATGTGTTGCATTTGTCCGCCGGGCCCGCCCGGCAGACAGGGCCGTCGTCTGCGATACCGCCGCATTGCCGCCTAACCGTCGCCGCGTTTTTGGTATTTTTTTGCGGCGACGGGGAGTGGGGGATGGTGGCGTTGCATCGACGATGGGGCCTGGCGGGGGTCAAACCGGCACATATCCTGTGCGCGAGCGCTTGCGTGGTGCTGCTGACGGACATCGGATCGAGCGCCGCCGTCGGACGCGAAGCGCATGCCGGCCTCTACGCCTTCGACATCTTCAGCGATTCAGCACCGCGGCCGCCACGTTCGGTGCCCGGCTCCAACCGGATGCTCGATCGCCCAGTCACGACGACGTCGTCGACAAAGCCGCACGGCAATGCCAGCGCCACGCATGTGGCCGGGCCGCTCGCAGCTCATCCCTCCGCAGCGATGTTCCCGCCGGTCGCGCCGCTGGAGTAATTTTGGCGGCGCTCCGGCTGGTGTCCTCGGCCGGCGGCCGACGCGGCTATTTTGCGAGATAGCTGCGCGTGACCCACGACCCTTCGGACCGCTTGGTTTCGACATAAAGCGAGCGCGGGCCGTCACGAGTCTCTTGCGTCACCGCGGCGGTCAGTTGTCGCTGCGACGTCGTTCCGGTCTCGGCGGACTGCAAAAAATTGCTGATGTCCTCGACCGCAAGCGGAGGGACGTCTTCCGATCCTGCACCGATGGCCTCAACCGCGCTGGCACGCAAGAGCTTGGGCCACATCTTGCGAAACAGGCCGTTCGAAACATAAACCGCCGCACTGTTGATGTGCCCATTGATGGCGAAGACGTAGCCGACGACATCGTCCTCGCGCTCGGCCGCTGGCTGTAGCGCAGTGACGTACGCGCCTTCGGCCCTTTGAAGTTTCTCGTTGTCGAGGGTGAGACCGAGGCTGGTCGGCGATTTGGCCTCGGCCACGTCGACGCGCAGGTTGTTCGACAGCTTGTCCTGGATATGCCGCGCTTCCGCCCACATGGCTTGTTGCGCCGACCCGTCGCTCCGCAACGACGGTGCGGCTTGCGGTGGGGCGCTCATCACCACCTTGGCCTCGCGCGACGGCATGGCGGCGTCGGCGACGCTGAAGGTCTTGCCGTCTTCGGCGTTGCGCGCCGACCAGCGGCCCTGTTCCACGCAAAATGCCGCAATCGCGATCTGACCGGAATGGGGCGGCAAGATCAGGCTGGCGGTGAGCGCGCGGTCCTGCCGTCCGCCCTTCACGATGTCGCCGGATTGAATGAAGACGTCTTCGTCCGCCAGGTTCTCGACCGTGAGCTCGTTGACGTTTCCGGTTTCGACCACCCGCACCTTTTGCTTGGCGAGGGCCTCCTGCAGTGTCAGCGGCACGGGTCCGGCGCCGGATTTGCCGTGAACGAGATAGACCGTCAGGTTGTCGTGCGCGAACGGGCCGGAAAGTTTGTAATCGTTGGCGGGTTCGCACTCTGCCGACGCGACCCACGCGAAAACTGCAAAACACGAGGCCATCAAACGCAGCCATGAAATGTTCATCGAACCCTCCATATCGCCCGACACACTGTCGACGCGGCGATCAGTCTCGGCGTTGGCCGAGCTGCCGGTGATAAAGCCGGACAAGCCGGTTTTTTTCCGGAAAGGGCTGCGGCTGAATCATGGCCGGGCGGTCGATAATTTGGGCAAGGAGCGGGCTATCCGGCGTGCCATCGCGCCGGTCGAGGTCTGTCGCCGTGGTCCGGTGGTGGCGCGCGGCGCAAAAGGTATCCGGAAACTCATTGCGTGTCGGTTGGCGAAACGCGATGCCGATCTCTCACTTCTTTGTTCCGCTGTCCGCCGCGGTTGTTCTACATCTGTTGATGCTGATTCCCGGATAGACTCGCGCTTGCATGGGTGGAGAGACAATGAGCCGATCACAGGCGAATCCCGGAGCCGAGCCGGCGCATCTGCCACCGGCGGAAATCGACTCGATCTTCAGCCAGGGCATCGCGTTTCACCGCGCCGGCCTGTTGCCGGAAGCCGAGCAGCTCTATCGCCGGGTGCTGCAGGGCTATCCGCAGCATTTCGACAGCCTGCATCTGTTGGGCGTCATTTGTTACCAGCGCGGCCAATATGCCGAAGCGGCGCGTCAGATCGATCAAGCCCTCAAGATTAAACCCGACGTCGCCGACGCCTATAACAATCGCGGCAATGCGCTGAAGAAGCTCGGGCGATTCGACGAGGCGCTGGCAAGCTACAATCAGGCCATCGCCTTCAAGCCGGACGATGCCGGGAGTTTCAACAATCGCGGCAGCGTGCTCAAGGACCTCAAGCGCCTCAACGATGCGCTTTCCGATTTTGACAATGCGATTGCGCTCAAGCCGGATTTTGCCGAGGCATTCAACAACCGCGGCAACGTGCTGTTTGGCCTCAATCGCTTTGAGGAAGCGTTGGCCAACTACGATCGGGCGATTGTCCTCAAATCGGACAATGCGGACGCCTATAACAATCGGGGCACGGCGCTCAACGAGCTCTATCGATTTGCGGAAGCGCTCAAGAGCTACGACCAGGCGATCGCGCTCAAACCGGACTTCGTCGAAGCCTATTACAATCGCGGCATCGCACTGTCCCACCTGCAACGCCGTGACGAGGCGCTCGCAAGCTATGACAAGACGACGGGCCTGCAGGCGGATCATGCGGATGCCTACAACAACCGCGCCATCCTGCTCGCCGATTCAAATCGCTTCGATGAGGCGCTGGTCTATTACGCCCGGGCGATCGCCCTCAAGCCGGACATAAAATATCTCAAAGGCTTGCAATTCCAGGCCAAGATGCATGTCTGCGATTGGTCCGACTTCGAACAGGATTGCGCACGGCTGCACGACGCGGTCGCCCAAGGGGTGCCCGCAGCCTATCCGTTTCAATTGCTGACTTACTCGTTGAGCCCGCAAGACCAGTTGAAGTGCGCCGAGATTTATGTCGCCGACAAATGCATTCCGGCGGCACCGCTATGGCGCGGCGAACGTTATGGACACCAGCGGATCCGGGTTGCGTATCTTTCGACCGACCTGAGCGAGCATCCCATCACCTATCTCACGGCCGGATTGTTCGCGCGGCATGACCGGACGCGGTTCGAGACCATCGCAATTTCGATGGGACCGGAGACCTCGGGACCGATGCATGACCGGCTGAAAGCGTCGTTTGATCGGTTCGTGGAAGCGCAGGCCATGAATGATCACGAGGTCGCCAAGCTGGTGCGCTCGCTCGAGGTCGACATCGTCGTCGACCTCAATGGATTTACCCACGGATCGCGCCCGAACATTTTTGCGCAGAGACCGGCGCCCGTGCAGGTCAATTATCTCGGCTTCGCCGCCACGCTCGGGCGCAGCAACTGGGACTACATTATTGCGGATCGGTTCGTCATTCCCGAGCAGACGCAGGTCAATTTCGGGGAACAGGTCGTGTATCTCCCGGATACATTCATGGCGACCGACGACGGCCGAAACATCGCCGCGCGGGTGCCGTCGCGAAAAGAGCTGGGATTGCCCGACAGCGGCCTGGTGTTCTGCTGTTTCAACAATACCTTCAAGATCACGCCGAATATTTTCGGTCTGTGGATGCGGCTGCTGCGGCAGATCGAGGGGAGCGTCCTGTGGCTGTCGGCCGCGAATAACAGCGCGCCGAACAATCTCCGGCATGAAGCAGAAAGCCGCGGGGTATCGGCCGACCGGCTGATCTTCGCGCCGAGGATACAATCGAGTGAAGACCATCTGGCGCGGCAGCAGGTCGCCGATCTCTTTCTCGATACGTTTCCCTACAACGCGCACGCCACCGGCAGTGACGCGCTGTGGGCGGGATTGCCGGTGCTGACATGTGCCGGTCCGACGTTCGCCAGCCGCGTTGCGGGCAGCCTGCTGACAGCGGTCGGATTGCCGGAACTGATCACGACGTCATTGCCGGAATATGAAGCCATGGCGTTGAAGCTGGCGCGCGATCCGGCGCTGCTCGCCTCGATTCGGCAGAAGCTCGCGCGCAATCGCCAAACCGAGCCGTTGTTCAATACCGGGCGTTTCACGCGCCACATCGAGGCGGCGTACGCTGCGATGTGGGAACGCTCCCAGCGCGGCGAGCGGCCGCAGGGCTTTGCGGTCGCGCCGATCGGCTGACGGCGCGGAGTTCTTTTGCTGCCGCGTGCCGCGCCGCGGATGGAGCGAAAACGCTATCAATGTCGCAGTGCCGCCCGTCCATTGTTCCGGCGGACGCGGCACCTTATACTTTGAGCGATCGAAGGAGTTGCGCGTACGATGTCTCACGATCATTCCCACGAAGTTCACACCGGCCACGGCTCTCCCGCGGATTGGAGAGAGGGCGGCGTCAAGGTCATTCCGGGTTCGCAGCTCGATCCGAACACCGCGCAAACCCCCGGCATGGCGCGTGCGACCGCGATCAATCGCGCCCGCGCGGGCGCAGAGAAATTGTGGGCCGGCACGGTGACCATCCACGCCAATGCGAAAACCGGCGCCCACCACCACGGCGACCTGGAAAGTGTGATTTTCGTGGTGAAGGGGCGCGCCCGCATGCGATGGGGCGAACGGCTCGAATATGTCGCCGAGGCCGGGCCGGGCGATTTCATTTTCATCCCGCCCTACGTGCCGCACCAGGAGATCAACGCGAGCCGAGACGAGCCGCTCGAATGCGTGCTGGTGCGCTCCGGGCAGGAACCGGTGGTGGTTAATCTCGACATCGCCCCGGTGGAGCCGCCGGAGGAAGTGCTGTGGAAGGATCCGATCCACCGCTAGCGATCGTTTCGACAGGCGGCGACCGTGAATTGTCCGTGTAACCCGTGACATTTCAGCGAATAATAACATCTATAGCGGCCGCGACCCTCATTGGAGAATGGCATTCGCGGCGGCAACTGAAATTCGAAAGACGCTTTTATTGATCATCGCTGCAGATTCTACAAAGATACTGCTTGAGATTGGCATGTTTTTCGGCGCTTAAACGCGTCGGAGTGCGCGACTGCGGCAGATCGATTGTTCCATGGTGCCCTCCAGTTCTTGTCCATCGGTCATGGCGTTTGCGCGTCGTCGCGTCGCCAAACGGGTTGCGATGACCGCACATGGTTCTATCGGCGCGCAGTCATGATGTCCGGTCCGGCCGCACGTAACGTCCGCAGAGCTTCGGGAGCAGGTGATGTCCGCCACGACTGATACCGCCGCATGGGCGCCGAGTGACTCGTCATCGTCGCCGTGGATCAATGACGATTGGCTCTCGGTCTGGATCGGGCTGCTGATCTTCTTTTCGGCGCTGGCATGGCTTTACGGCTATGACCTGCTGGGTTGGGTCGTCACCACGTCGGTCTGGATCGATCCAAGCCTCGCGCTCGGGACGGTCTCGAAAACCTATGGCTTTCTCGGCGGGGCCGGGGCGCTGGTCGTGACCTACCTCGCATTGCTCGCGGTGCTGACGGTGGGAGCCATCGCACTGAGAGCCAGGGTGCTGCGATTTATCACCTCGTTCACCGTGGTGTTCTGGATCGCGTATGCGAGCTGGATCATCGGGAGCTATGCGCAGGTGGCGGCGGTGACGCCGGCCGATCTGCAGAAGTTCGGCATCCCGTGGTCGTTACGATTGACGAATGAGGGCGGCTACGTCGTCGCTTTGATCGCCGGTCTCATCATCGCCAACGGGTTCCCGCGTTTTGCCGAATGGCTGAAGGAAGCGATTCGTCCCGAGCTCTATATCAAGATTGCCATCGTCATCCTCGGCGCGTTCGTCGCTGTCACCGCCGTTGGCCGGCTCAATCTCGCCACTACGCTGCTGGTACGCGGAGTGGCCGCGATTATCGAGGCTTACCTGATCTATTGGTCGGTGGTGTATTTCATCGCCCGCAAGTGGTTCGGGTTCAGCCGCGAATGGGCGGCGCCGCTGGCGTCCGGAATTTCAATCTGCGGAGTCTCGGCGGCGATTGCGACGGGCGGGGCGATTCGCGCACGGCCGATCGTGCCGGTGCTGGTGTCGTCGCTGGTGGTGGTCTTTGCAGTCGTCGAAGTGCTGATCCTGCCGTTCCTGGCGCAGACGTTTCTCTGGCAGGAACCGCTGGTCGCCGGCGCGTGGATCGGCTTGGCGGTCAAGACGGACGGCGCGGCGGTCGCCGGCGGCGGCATTACCGAAGCCCTGATCCTGGCAAAATCCGCCGCTGAAGGCGTGCGCTATCAGCCCGGTTGGATTCTCGGCACCACGACCACGATCAAGGTGTTCATCGACATCTTCATCGGCGTCTGGGCCTTCATCCTCGGCTACATCTGGACCAACCACATCAAACCGACGAAGTCGGGGGACAAGGCGAAGGCGATCGAGATCTGGCAGCGGTTTCCGAAGTTCATCCTCGGCTTCGTGTTCACCTTCGCGGTCGGGCTCTATATCGCGTTCAGCGCTCCGGCCGAACTCGCCAGCAAGCTCCCGCTGTCGATCGCGGAGGCGAACACGTTCCGCGTCATCTTCTTCATCCTGACGTTCTTTTCCATCGGGGTGCTCTCCAATTTCAAGAAGCTCTGGCAGGAGGGCCTCGCCAAGCTGGCCGCAGTCTATGTGGTCAGTCTGTTCGGTTTCGTCATCTGGGTCGGATTGTTGATTTCGTGGCTGTTCTTCCACGGGATCAAGCCGCCATTGGCCAGCTAGTCAACGATAGGAGCACACCCATGTCTCAGCCCGAGGACATTCGTGACGAACTCGGCCGGCAGCCGTTCGAACCCCTGCTGCCGATCGAAAAGAAGTTGATCGGCTGGAGCTTCGGTCTTGGGATTGTGCTTCTGGCGATTCTGCTGTTGATCAACCAGTTGTTTCCCCAGGCGTCGTGACGCCGCTGGGGCGCGAGCCGCGGCTTGTATCTGAGGGGATCAAGGGCCCTCGGGGAGGGCAAGGTCAGACGGGAGGGCCTCGCGCATCATTCCGCCGAAATATTCGACGTCTCGATGACCTTTTTCCACTTGGCGACGTCGTCACGAACGAACGCGGCAAACTGAGTCTGGGTGGTCGTCAGCGGTTCGGCGCCGTTGGTCGCGAGCTTGGTCTTGATGTCCGCCGTCTCGTTGACCTGATGGATCACCTCGGCAATGGCCGCGACAACGTTCGGCGGCGTACCTTTCGGCGCCAACAATCCGTACCAGATGGCGGTATCGAATCCGGGAAGGCCGGATTCGGCGAGCGTTGAAATATCCGGGGCAATCGCCGAGCGCTTGGCGGATGAGATCGCGAGCGCCTTCACCTGTCCGTCCTTGATGATGCCGGCGACGCTCGGAATCGGCGAGAAGATCAACGAAATACGGCCGCCGAGAAGATCGGCAATCGCTTCGTTGTTGCCCTTGTAGGGCACGTGGGTCAGCCGAATGCCGGCCATTTGGTTGAGCATTTCGGCGGTCAGATGCGGCGCGGTGCCGACGCCGGCGGACGCATAGAAAAGCTGGTCCGGCTTGGATTTGGCCAGGGCAATCAATTCCGCGACGGAATTGACGCCGAGCTTGGTGTTGACGACCAGCACGGTCGGCGCACTCCCGACCAGGGCGATCGGGACAAAATCCCGTTCGAAGTTGAAGGTGAGCTTCTTGAACAGGCTTTGGCTGATCGCATTGGCGACCGTGCCCATGAACAGCGTATAGCCGTCGGGATCCGCCGCGGCTGCGACGCTGGCGGCGCGATTGCTGGCGGCGCCTGGGGTGTTCTCCACGATGAAAGGCTGCTTGAAATGCTCGGTCAGCTTTTCCGCGTAGATGCGCGCGATGATGTCGGTCGATGCCCCGGCCGGAAAGCCAACGATGATCTTGACGGTTCGCGATGGCCATTCCTCGGCGACGCTCGCGGTCGACGCGGCGAGCGCGGCCGCGAACAGCAGCAGGGCCTGCAAGATGCTTTTCATGGTGGCGGAATCTCCAGGGATCGACGTCTAGCGCTTGGGAATGACAGGGAGCAGCAGATAGGGCGCGTCGCCGGACCCGGAGTGCAGCGAGACTTCGGCGCCGAATATTTCCGGCGGTCGATCAGCCGGATGGTCGTGAACGAACGGCCCCACGCCCGCCATGTCATAGCCGATGCCCGGGATGCGGATCGGCGGTCCGTCGTAGCGGTAGTCTTTGCCCCGCACCGAGAGGCCGATGCGGTAACGCGGCGGCACGACGATGCAGGTCGGCCAGATCTCCACGTCGAGTTCGACCGGCACGCCTGGGGTGAGCGGCTGTTTCTCGTCGTGGGTGTGATACGGGCGATAGGGCAGCGACAGTTTCGGGTCGAGCTTGCGGTGCGACGCACGCAGCCATCCCAGTCCGATCGGCGTGTGCGGGTCGTTGGAACCCTGAAAGGTAATCTCTTTGCCGTCAGGCGCGAACACCTGCAAGACCAGGAAAATGTCGGCGTCGTTGCTCCTGGAGGAGACAACCAACTTGGCTGCGACCGGTCCGGTGATTTCGGTTTCTTCGGTCAATGGCTCCGTGAGGAAGGTCAGCCCGTCACCCATCGGATCGTAGAGCAAGGTCTCCGTGCTGGCGGACGGCGTCTTGCCGAGCGCCTTGGTGTCAGGGTGCAGATAGAACTTGGTCCATTGCGTGCGCTTGAGCGGCCATTCGTTTTCATGCCGCTCGACGAAACGGTCGACATGCCGCACCTGCAATTGCACCGCTGGCCGCCGATCCCATCCGTTGTCCTCGCCCTTGAGAAAATGGGCAAAGAACTGTTTCTGCAAGTTGACGCCATAGTCGGTGTAGAAATGCGTCCAGTGCGACTGGCCATGCACCTCAAGCCATTTGTTCTGGGACGCGGCGTGCATGAAACCTTCGAAATTGCCGCGCGGATGCAATCCCTGTCCGCCCCAATTCGCCGCTGACAGCATCGGCACGGTGACTTTGTCCCACTTCGCCGAGCGGTCTTTGTAATAGGCGTCATCCATCGGATGGGAGAGCAGGGATGTTTCGATGTCGATCCGATTCTTGATGCGGTCCTGCTCCGGCAGTTCCGGCGTGCCGGCGACCGGGGTTCCGGTGACCGGATGCTTGAAACCGCTGTTGCTGCCGTATTGCACGCGCCAGACCGCCCACGGGTAAAGCTTGAACAGGAACCCGCAGAGAATGCCGCCGTGATGGGTGTTTTCCCGGTAATAGTCCGCGGCGCCTTCCCAGACGCAGATCGCCGCGAGGTGCGGGGGCTGCATCGAGGCGACGTACCATTGATTGGTCGCGTAATAGGAAATGCCGTTCAAACCGACCTTGCCGCTGGACCAGGGTTGAACCGCGGCCCACTCGATGCAGCGATAGAGATCCTGCGTTTCCTGGATCGACTTCGGGTTGAGGAAGCCGGGCGAGCGCCCGGCGCCACGGGCGTCGACGCGGACGCAGACATAGCCGTCGGGAACCCATTTCTCGGGATCGACAACTTCGAAATTGGCGTATGTGGCCGAGGTGCCGGCGACCACTTCGGGATATTGCGCAATCAGCCGTTCCCACCCGCCTTTGAAGCCTTCGCCGAATGCGAGCCCCTTGGCGTAGGGCCCGTAGCTGAGGATCACTGGATATCGCCCAGGTTCCGTCGGGCGAAAGACGTCGGCGCGCAGGACGATGCCGTCCTCCATCGGGACGTTGACGTCCCAGTCGATGCGCATTGCTTTTTCTGGTTCGCTCATGGGACCTCGTGACTATGGCGATTTGCTGAGAAAGGCGCGCATCAGCCCCACGGCGTCCTGCGGCTTTTCCAGCACCGAGGCGTGGCGTGCGCCCGACAGCCAGGACAATTCGGCGCCGGCGATGGTGTCGCCGAGCCAGCGCGCGGCGTCGAGAAAGCTCGGGATATCGTCATCCCCGCAAATGACGAGCGTTGGGGCCTTGATGCGTGGCGCGAGCTCCCGCAGGTCCGCCCGCGCCAGCGCTTCGCACGCGAGCGCATAACCCTCGCCGTTGCAGCCGGCGAGTGCCGCGCGCACATAGCGCACACCGTCGATATCATTCTCGATGGCGTCGGCGGAGAACCAGATCGGCAGCAGGCTGTCGATCATGGTGGCGACGCCCTGTGCGCGTGCCGTGGCGGCGCGCTGCGCCCACATCGTGCGCAATGCTTCGGTGTAGCGCGGCGTGGTGTCGATCAGGATCAGGCGCGACACCAGGTCGGGATGGCGCGCGGCGAAATCCTGGGCGATCAAGCCGCCGAGCGAAATTCCGGCGATATTGGCGCGAGTGATATTCTGGCCGCGCAGTATGGCGGCGAGCTGATCCGACAAATCGAGGATGTCGTAGCCGGTGTTCGGTACCGCCGATGTTCCGTGTCCCGGCAGATCGTAGCGATAGATTGCGAAACCGGATTGCAGCGGCGCGGTGAAATCCCAGAAGTGATGATCGACCCCGAGACAATGGAGCAGCACCAAGGGCTCGCCTTCGCCCTCGCGCAGGACAGGAACTGGGGCGAGGCTCGGCATTCGCGGCGGTTCAATCCAGGTGCTGGTGAAAGAACGCGAGGGATAGTGCGAGCGCGCGGTCGGCTTCCCGCTTGCTGTAGGTCTTGCCGCCGTGACGGGCGAAGGCGTGATCGGCGCCGGGATATTTGTGAATGGTCACCAGCGGGTTCGGCGACAGCTTGCGTTCCAGCAGCTCATTCACTTCGACCTGCACCCAGCGATCCTTCATCGCCATGTGCAGGACGAAGGGGCGGTGCAGGTTTCCGACCTCGCGAATATTGTGCTCGATATAGGTGCCGTAATAGGCGACGGCGCAATCGATATTGGTGCGGCAGCACATCAGGTAGCAGAGCTTGCCGCCCAGGCAATAGCCGACGGAGCCGACCTTGCCGTTGCAGGCAGTCAGCGATTTCAGATACGCCGCGGTATCTTCCATGTCGCGGACGCCAAGGTCGTAGTCGAAGTCGTAATAGAGATCGAACGCCTTCTTGATATCGTCGGGATTGCCGTCGGACAGTTCGACGCCGGGTTCCTGGCGCCAGAACAGGTCCGGCACCAGGCAAACGAATCCGGCTTCGGCGAATTCGTGCGCGTGGTGACGCATGGTGTCGTTGACGCCCCAGATCTCCATGATCGCGATGATAGCGCCGGCAGGGGCCTTGTCCGGATAGGCGACGTAGGCGCCCATTTTTCCGTCCCGCATCGGAACGACGACGTTCTCGGTTCGCATCGGGTGTCATCCTTTCCGGGGTTTGGACATGCGCGCGACCGCCTCGGCGACCAGGGCGCGGTGTTCGTCGGTGGAATGGGCGAGCGCCTGAAACGCCGCCGACATCTCCAGAATGGTCTCGAGGCGGCCGGTCTGGGCCTCGCGAATGAGACGCTTGGCCATGCGCAGCTGATGACCAGGATTGGCGGCGATGCGGCCGGCGAGCTTGAGCGCCTCGTCGCGCAGAGCCTCCGCGGGCACCACTTTCGACACCAGGCCGCAGGCCAGCGCCTCCTGCGCCGAGATCGGGTCGCCGGTGAAGGTCATTTCCGCGGCCTTGGAAATCCCGACCACGCGCTGCAGCAGCCAGGCGCCGCCGTCGCCGGGAATGATGCCAATCTTCACGAAGCTCTCGGCGAATATGGCGGTATCGCTGGCGATCCGGATGTCGCACATGCAGGCGAGATCGAGCCCGGCGCCGATCGCCGGTCCATTGATCGCCGCGATCACCGGCACCTCGAGATTGTGCAAGGCGAGGGGGATGCGGTGAATGCCCTCCTTGTAGGCATAACGTTCCTCGACCGGCTGGATGGCGCGGCTGTCGGCGCGCTCCTGCATGTCCTTGATATTGCCGCCGGCGCAGAACGCCTTGCCGGCGCCGGTGATGATGGCGGCGCGGATGGATTTGTCGCGGGCGATGTCGCGACAGGCGGCTTCGATCGCGGCGTATTCGCGTTCCGACGACAGCGTGTTGCGCGTTGCCGGAGAATTGAGGGTTGCGATCGCGATGCCGTCGCGTTTTTGCAGGTCGATGAAGTCGGTCATGGCAATTTTGAAACCTCGATGATGCCCTTGTCAGCAAGCGCGGCGATGTCGGCCCGATCGTATCCCAGCATTTGCTCGAGCACGTTGAGGGTGTGTTGGCCGAGCAGCGGCGGCGGCAGCCGATAATCGACCGGCGTTTCCGACATCCGGATCGGACTGCCGACCAGCGGGACGGTGCCCGCGGTCGGATGCGGCATCGCAATCTGAAGCGCGCGCGCCAATACCTGCGGATCGGCAAACACGGCGTTGAGATCATTGATGGGACCGCAGGGAACGCCGACCGCCTCGCAGGCGCCGACCCATTCCGATGTTGCGCGCAGGGCGGTCGCGGCGCCGATCAGGCCGACGATCGTCTCGCGGTTCTTCAGTCGCAGCGTATTGGTGGCAAAGCGCTCATCCTTCGCCCATTCCGGATGACCGAGGACACCGCAGAGGGCGGCAAACTGCCCGTCATTGCCGACCGCAATGATCATGTTGCCGTCCGCGGTCGGAAAGTCCTGGTAGGGGACGATATTCGGATGGGCGTTGCCCATGCGCACCGGCGGTTTGCCGCTGGTGAGGTAGTTCAGGTTCTGGTTGGCGAGGCTCGTGATCTGCACGTCGAGCAAAGCCATGTCGATGTGCTGGCCGAGGTTGGTGCGATGTCGGTGGTTGAGGGCGGCGAGCACGGCAATGACCGAATAGAGGCCGGTGAGAATGTCGGTGAGCGCGACTCCGACTTTCTGCGGACCGTCACCGGGATCGCCATCCTTGCGACCGGTGATGCTCATCAGTCCGCCCATACCCTGGATCAGAAAGTCGTAGCCGGCGCGGGGCGCGTAGGGGCCGGTTTGGCCGAAGCCGGTGATCGAGCAATAGATCAATCTTGGGTTGATCAATCTCAGCGACTGGTAATCGAGGCCGTATTGTTTGAGGCCTCCGACCTTGAAGTTTTCGAGCAGGATGTCGCTTTGCAGGGCGATCCGTCGGATGATGTCCTGGCCTTCCGGGGCGGTGAGATCCACGCACACCGATTTCTTGTTGCGGTTGGCGGACAGGAAATAAGCCGGTTCCGAGGTGTCGCGGCCGTCGGCATCCTTCAGATAGGGCGGGCCCCACGCGCGGGTTTCATCGCCGGTTCCCGGCCGCTCGATCTTGATGATCTCGGCGCCGAGATCGCCAAACACCTGCGCTGCCCATGGCCCCGCGAGGACGCGCGACAGATCGAGAACGCGCAAGCCTGAAAGCGCACCGGTCATGGCTCTGTCCTAGTTGCCGAGCCGCAGCAGCGCGCGGGCATTGTGTTCGAAAATGCGGTCCTTGGCGGCGGCGTCGATCGCGAGCGCGTTCACGGCGTCGATGGTGCCTTGAATGAGCTGCCGACCGCCGAGCGAGTCGAACGGGGCGTCGCTCGCAAACAAAGCGTGATCGGTGCCGAAGAAGGCGTGGCCGCACGCGGTCGCCGCGGCCGACCCGTTGAGCGCGGTGTCGGCGTACAACATGCGGTAATAGTCGAGCACCGTCCGCTTCAGACCGGCGCGCTCGGCGACCGGATTGCGGTCGGGCGCGCCGTGGAAAATCTGCTGGAAGCCGAGTGCGATCTTGTCGGCAAAGAACGGAATCATGCCGCCCATGTGGTGGGCGATGATCTTGAGCTTGGGCAATTTGTCGAACAAGCCGGAATAGATCAGCCGGGTCATGCAGGCACTGGTTTCATAGGGCCAGCCGAAGGTGAACCAGATCTCGTTTTCAGAATGGTCTTCGGTTGCGTAGTCGGAAAATTGCGGACCGCGCATCGGATGGATCCAGATCGGCAGGTCCTGCGCCGCCATGAATGCGAACAGGGGATGAAATTCCGGGCTGGAGAGCGGCTTGCCGTTGACGTTGGTGAAGATCTGGATGCCGCGGGCACCGAGGCTGCCGACCGCGCGCTCGGCCTCGGTGATAGCGGCGTCTGGGTTGTTGGTCGGCACCGAGGCCGCAAAGGTCGGGAACAGATGCGGATGCTTGCGGCACACGTCCGCCAGTTCGTCGTTGGCAAGCTTGGCGAGATCGGGCGAGCGGTCGGGCCCGGCCAGCAACTCGAGCGGCGGATTGGAAAGCGAGAGCACCTGCTGATAATCCGGGAATTGCTCCATCAGCTTGAGACGGGCGTCGATATCCCACAATGCGGGCAGCGCCCCGAAGGCCTTGAGACCAGGATTGTCGGGCGCCAACGCCTTGAAGCGCTCGTACACTTTGGCAGGGGTGAAATGATTGAAGACGTCGATCTTCACACAAATTTCCTTGGCTGGCGCGGCCGGTGGACGCGTCAGGCGAACTTCGCCTGATTGATTTCTTCCAGTGCCCGCCCCTTGGTTTCAACGCCCACCAGCCAAAGCGCAATGGCGGAGATGAGATAGGACAGGGCGAAGGTATGCAGCACGTAGTGCCCGAGCCCGTTGGCCAGCATCAGTCCGATTACGGTCGGCGCCAGGAACGATCCGATGCGCCCGATGCCGAAGAACCAGCCGACTGCGGTGGCGCGCAAGCGGGTGGGGTGCAGTTCGCCGACATAGACGCTGGTGGCGCCGTAGACGCCGGGGTTGACCCAACCGACCGCGGCGGCGGCGGCATACAGCCATTGGCCGCTCGCCTCGGCGAACCAGAGATGGAAGAAAGCGCCGATGAAGAAATACAGGAACAGCACGATGCGGCGGCCGAAGCGGTCGATCAGGAACCCGCAGGCGGCATAGCCGAAGAAGGCGGAGATCGCCTGCACCAGCATGAAGGTAATGGCTTGCGTCAGCGGGATGCCGCGCTGCTGCAGGATGGTCGGCAACATGAACAGGATGCCGTTCGACGACCACAGAAAGCCGAAGGACACGATCCAGAGCAGGATGGTGCGGCGAAAGCGGTCCGGCGCCAGCAACTCGGCGATGGTCACCTTGGCGTCGACGACGGCCTCGAGCGGCAGCTTGGGCAGCGCCTTGATTTCGGCATCGGATAAATTCCGGCCGAGGGCTTTGAGTTCGATCTTGGCAACGGTGCTCTCGGCTTCGGCAACGCGGCCCTTGCTCAGGAGGTAGCGAACTGACTCCGGCATGAAGCGGCGCACGAACAGCAGCAGGAGCGCGGGCACGACGCCGACGGCGAACAATGTGCGCCAGCCGAAATTCGGGATGATCAGCAGGCTCAACAGCGCGGCGACCGCGAGACCGAGCGGGAACGCCGCCATGATGCCGCCGGTCATGCTGCCCCGCAGGCGGCCGGGGCTGAATTCCGATCCGAGCGTCGAGGTGACCGGGACTTCGCCGCCGAGACCGAAATTGGACAGGAATCGGAAGACACTGAGCGAGAGAACGCTCCAGGACAATGCGATCAAGCCGGTGAACGCGGCGAAGATGGCGACGGTGGCCTGAAAGGCGACGCGGCGGCCGATGTAGTCGGAAATCGTTCCCCAGAACAGCGCGCCGACGAAGGCGCCGATGAGGCCGATGGTGGCGAGGAAGCCGGCCTGCGCCGGTCCGAGCCCATATTCGCGGGCAATCGGCGGCAGCGCGGCGCCGAACAGGGCAAAGTCGGCGGCGTCGAACATGATGCCCAGAAACGCCACGACAAAGAACGCCTGGTGCCATGTCGAGAACGGCAGGCGATCAAGCCTGGTCAGAAGCTCCGCGGATTTTTCCGGATTGGACGACGCCATGCTGTTTCCCCCTCAAGGCTGCTCTGCCGGCAGAATTTCGGCAAACCTAGCAGCGGCGGATCGATAGGGGAAATGACTATTTTCTATGTTATCGATAGAATGTCCGCATGAACCGCTTTCCCTCCGTCATTACCTTGCGCCAGCTCCAGTACTTCCTGGCAGCCGCCGACACCCTGCATTTCACCAAGGCCGCGGAGAGGCTGTCGGTGACGCAACCGACCTTGTCGCACCAGATCGCCCAGCTGGAAGCGCATCTCGGCGGTCCGCTGTTCGACCGGATCGGAAAACAGGTGCGATTGACCGAATCCGGCGCACTGCTCAAGCGCTATGCCGATCGGGCGGTGCGGGAGTTGGAGGCGGGGCGGCTCGCGCTGTCGGAACTGGAAGGGATGATCCGCGGCAATCTCCGGATCGGCGTGATCCAGTCCTTCAGCCGCATCCTGCTTCCCTCGATCCTTGGACGCTTCATGACCAAGTATCCCGGCATCCGGCTGAATATTCGCGAATTGACCGGTCTTGAAATCGAACAAGGCCTGGCCGACGGATCGCTCGACCTCGGGATCGCGTTTGCGCCGACGGTGCTCGACGGGACCGATGTCGAGCCGGTGCTCGAAGAGCAATTACTGCTGGTCGTCGGCGTGCATAACGAGTTTGCCAAGCGCAAGCGCGTTCGCCTGGGCGAACTCGACGGCAAGCCGGTGGTGCTGTTGGGAAAGGACTATCTGACCCGTCGGCTGATCGACAAATATCTCGCCGACGTCGGCGCACACCCCAACGTGGTCTGCGAAACCAACTCGATGGAAGTGATGCTGGGCGCGATCGCGGAGAGCAATGTCGCCACCATCATTCCCGAACACGGATTGCGGCTCGAGACCGAGCGCTATCGCGCCATTACGCTCTGCGATCCGACACCGGTGCGAACCTCGGCGCTGCTGTGGCCACGCTACAGCTTCCGTTCGGCATCGGCGCGCACCTTCGGACAGATGATGCGGGACCGCTTCCTCAGCGGTCACCAGGCTTCGTCTCAGGCGCCCGCAAGGCGCGGAAAAAGCACGCGCGGATTGTCTTCGACGATCAGCTGAACGTCCGCGTCGGAGAAGCCCGCGTTGCGCACGCTGCCGAGCGGATCGAGATCGGCGGGCGGAAAGGAATAATCGCTGCCGAGCGCCAGGCGGCCGACCGAGACCCGTTCCGCCAGCCATTTCAGGATCGAGGGATCATGCAGGATGGTGTCGTAGTAGAAGCGGCGCAGATAGGACGAGGGCGCCTGCGCGGCGACATCATGCTGCTGAACGCGATCCATGCGCTCGTGCATGCAGTCGAAACGGCCGGCAAGGTAGGGAAACGTGCCGCCGCCATGGGACAGCAGAATACGCAAGCTCGGAAAGCGATCGAGCACGCCGGAAAAAATCAGTGAGCCGACCGTGAAGGTGGTGTCGACGGTGTACTGGACGATCTGGGACAGGGCGAATTTGGCGGAGCGGGGACTGGGCTGCGCCTGCACCGGATGAATGAACACACCGACGTCGAGGTCGACCGCCGTCTGCCAGAAAGCGTCGAGATCGAGCTCGCCCAGATTGACGCCCTCGACATTGGCGGCGACGACGGCACCGACAGCGCCGAGATTTTTGACAGCATGGGTCAGCTCGGCGGCCGCTTCTTGCGCATGGGGAAACGGCACCGATGCCAGCATCGAGAACGAGCCATCATGCTTTTGGCACAGCGCGGCCATGTGCTCATTGAGATAACGATGCCATTGTTGCGACTGTGCGCGCGGCAGACCATGACCGAAAATATCCGCCCACATCGACAGGACCTGCCGATCGACCCCCTGTTGGGCCATCGCCGCGAGCCGCGTGTCGACCGGCTCTATCAGCTTTGGAAAAAACGGCCGCACCTTGAGGCCATAGTCGAAGTGCAGCGCGCACGTGCAGGCGGGCGGGTGCTTGATGACCGATAGTCCGAATTCCTTGGCGCGCCCCTCGATGGTGTCGATGATGCTCGGTGGCACGTAATGGGCGTGGACGTCGATCGGCATGGACTCTCCGGAACGCTGCTGACGGAGAGCGTTGCCTACACAGGTGTGGCGGCGCTGGCTAGGGAATGAATCGGCGCGGTGGCTTGTGGCGTTAAGACCTGATCGTGCTTCGGTCCGACGATTGACCGCGCGACGGGCGTGGTCTCGCCAGCAAACATGGCGGACTACATGACCAAAAGGGCGAAGGCGGCGGCAGCGAGCGCCAGGATCACGTGGGCGAAGGCGATACCATCGGTCATGACGGCCACCTCTGGATTGGACTTGTTCAATCCGTTGGTCGCGATCGGTGGGCAGATCGTTCAGAGGTATATTGGTCGGAGCCTGGGTGGAGAGGCGTCGCGGGCCGCGCGGATCGACGAAAAAATCCGATGCTCGCATGCAGTCATCATGAAGCGCGGCAGCCTGGCGGACAGGCAGCATCATCGCGTCGTCAATGAGCTGAAGTGGTGGCTCCTCGGGCCGGATTCGAACCAGCGACCAACCGGTTAACAGCCGGTTGCTCTACCACTGAGCTACCGAGGAACGGTGCTGAGGCAGGTGAGTGCCTTGGCGCGCGTATAACAAACGCCCGCTCGCTTTGCAAAGCGGCATTTCCAAACGCGCAAGAGCCCGCCGAAATGAGCGGGCCCCTCGTTCCTGACATTATCACTCGATCGATGGCGTCGTTGCCGGCAGGACCTGATTCTGGCGCGTTGGAGCTGGTTGGCGCGGCGGCGATGGCTCGCCGACCGCGCTCCCGAAACCGAACTTATGACCTTCCGAACATCACGATCCGCGGCAGGTCCTCGCGCTGCAAGCCGAGTTCGGCGAGCTCGGCATCGGACTTGCGCGAAAGCGCCTGATAGCGCTCGGCCTTGCGCAAGCCTTCCTCGACGGCGCCGACAAATGTGGCGAACAAGGTGCCACGGCGCGTCTCGCGGCCGGACGGGAATTGGAGGGCAAGGGCTGTCATAATTTATAGTCTCCCGAATCAAGATTTCAGCAAGCATATAAGCTGGAATACCAATGAAATCGCCGTGGTATGCCGCATAGCAGCAAACAATTATTGCATGGCACAATTAATGGCCGCCTGGGCCGTCAAAGCCAAGGGCTTGGCCAGGGGCAGCCGGCAATGTGGCGACATTGGCGCGGGGTGGCGCGGCGCATTTAGGTGGTCTTAACAGCCCATTGCGATATTGCCCGAGGGCGTTTGACAGGGCAGGTGCCACAGAGTGTCACGGGAAAATCGACGATTTGCACGCGTTCGGCCGGCCGGGCTGGTGTCCCGGTCCGGTAAGATTATCGTCGACGCCAAATCGCCGGCTGTCGACTGTTCCATCATCGATCTGTCGTCGGGGGGAGCCTGTCTCGACGTTGCAAATCCGGCAGCGGTGCCGAAGCGCTTCGTGCTGTTGCACGGCAAGACCAAGAAAAGCTGCCTGGTGGTGTGGAAGGCCGGGCGACGGCTGGGCGTGCAGTTCTAGCTGGACGTTGTGGAGGCCACGCCCGGAATTGAACCGGGGTAAACGGTTTTGCAGACCGCTGCGTAACCACTCCGCCACGTGGCCTTATCTCGCTGTTCTCTCTGAAAGCGTCGTGTGGTTCCCGAAAGGTCGGGCAGGAGGTGCTGCGAGCGCGCCTGTTTTGGCCTTTGGACGGCGTTTTGGCAAGCCGAAACGCCGGATCCGCCTCGGCCTGAGCGCGAGCGCTGAGGCGCGACGTGATGGCGACGATCCACCCGTTCCAGACCGAACGCTCAAGTCCTGCGGCGGAGCGAACGCCTGCTTGCCTTTTGCAGGGCGGTGCCCCAAAAGGAATCGCAACAGGGCGTCGCGGCGAGAGACTTGCTGGCGGAGGTTGTGGGCATGGATTTCGCAACAGCGCGTCGCATGATGGTCGATGGCCAGGTTCGCGTCAGCGACGTCACCAATCCCGATTTGCTTGCCGCGATGCTCGAGGTTCCGCGCGAACGTTTCGTGCCCGCGGCCAAGGCTGAGATTGCCTATCTCGATCGCGATATTGCCGTCGGCGAACAGGCCGGCCGACCGCGCTGCCTGCTCAAGCCGCTGGTGTTGGCGAAGCTGCTTCAGGCGGCCGACGTGCAATCCGGCGATGCCGTGCTCGATGTGGCATGCGCGACCGGCTATTCGTCCGCGGTCATCGCCCATTTGGCGGGAGCCGTCGTCGCGCTGGATGAAGATTCCAGCCTGGTGCGTCGCGCCGGCGATGCCTTGAAGGGACTCGGCGCCGCCAATGTCACCGTGGTCCAGGGACCGCTCGCGGACGGCTGGTCGGCGCGCGCGCCTTATGACGTTATCCTCATCAACGGTATGAGCGAAGTTGCGCCGAAGGAACTGTTTCGCCAGCTGAAGGATCGTGGCCGACTGGTCGGGGTATTCGGCGAGGGCATTGCCGCCAAGGCCATGCTCTACCTGTCCCTGGCGGGAGAGGTCAGCGGGCGAACATTGTTCGATGCGGCGGCGCCTTTATTGCCCGGGTTCTCTAAACCTGAGGCGTTCGTCTTCTAGAGTATAGCGCGCCCCTCGCTCCGACATTTTACCGCAGATCCCGCCGCCGAGCAGGAAAGCCGGGAGCTTCCGCAGCGCACGATTCTGGGCTCGACCAAAGGGCGACAACCCTTTTTCCGGTATTTTCTTGCCGTGGCCGGCGCCGGTCAGCCGGATTACAGGCTCAAGTGTGGCCCGGCGGCCGCAATCTCAGTATTTTCGCAAATTGGCATAAACACCACGGTTACAAGCCCCTAGACGGCCGCGTATGGTGAAGGAAGTGATTTGCGCGGGCGCTACATGCCGACGCTCGTGGTGTCGGCGTGCGGTAGGGCAGTTGGGATGATATTTACAAAGCGAACGTGCCGACCCGTCGTGGTGACGGCGATTGTTGCAGTGGGTATTTCCGCGTGTTCCGTTGGGTACGCCGCGGCCGATACGCTGGATTGGGCGTTGACCCAGGCCTACCAGAACAATCCACAGCTTAATTCACAGCGCGCCATTACCCGCCAGACCGACGAAGGCGTTCCCCAGGCGCTGTCGGGCTATCGACCGAAGGTGACCGTCACCGGAACCCTGGGTTCGCAATATCAGCAAACCGTCTCCAAATCGCCTGGCGTATCCGGGGTCCCATCGGTGTACCTCCCGACAGAGGGCCAATTTGCCCCGCACACCGCCGGCATCACCGGGACGCAGACCCTGTTCAACGGTTACCAGACCGGCAACAAGACGCGGCAGGCGGAAAGTCAGGTCTCCGCCGCGCGCGAGACCCTGCGGCTGATCGAGCAGAACGTGCTGCTCAATGCCGCGACCGCCTACATGAATTTGCTGCGCGACGAAGCCACCCTCGATCTGCAACGGCGCAACGTGCAGGTGCTGCAGGAACAGCTGCGGCAGACCCGCGACCAGTTCAACGTCGGTGAAGTGACCAAGACCGACGTCGCGCAGGCGGAGTCGCGGTTGGCCGGCGGTCGCTCGTCGGTGCTGGCAGCGGAATCCAATTACGTCAGCTCGAAGGCCGCCTATCGCCAGGCGATCGGCGTCGAACCGGGAAAGCTCGCGCCCGGAACGCCGGTCGATCGGCTGTCGCCGCGCTCGCTCGGCGAGGCGGTTGCCACCGGGCGCGCGGCCAATCCGAATGTCACCGCCGCGATGTTCGGCGTCGACGTCGCCGCGCTGCAGGTCAAGGTCAACGAGGGCGCGCTGTTGCCGACCTTGTCAGTGACCGCGAGCGCGCAAAATGCGTGGGAGACCAACACCACAACGCTGCTGCAACAGTTCAACGCGTCCGTCATCGGAAATTTGTCGGTGCCGCTGTATCAAGGCGGCGTCGAATACGCCAACATCCGCCAGTCGAAGGAGACGGTCGGGCAAAAGCGGCTCGATCTCGATACCGCGCGGGATCAGGCGCAAGCCACCGTGGTCCAGTCCTGGGGCCAGTTGGAGGCCGCCAAGGCCCAGATCCAGGCGACCCAGTCGCAAGTGACCGCGGCCGAGATCGCGCTCAACGGCGTGCGTGAAGAAGCGCGCGTCGGCCAGCGAACCACCCTCGACGTGCTCAATGCCCAGCAGGAACTGGTGAACGACCGCGTCGCCCTGGTGTCGGCGCAGCGCGACCGGGTGGTCGCGTCCTACACATTGCTGTCTTCGGTGGGCGGACTGTCAGCACAACGGCTCAACCTCAAGGTGCCGGTCTACGACCCGGTCGTGCACTACATGCAGGTGCGTGACAGTTGGGCCGGCGTGCGCACGCCCGACGGGCGGTAGCATTGGCATGGAATTTTGATTCACTTGTGCGCTGCCATTAACGGCGTTGGCATAATCAAAGTCCACTGCTTGCGTTCAAACCTCGACATGACATACTTCCCGTAATATTTGCGCGGGTGGCGGCCACGCGCATGATTCGTCGGTGGAAATGCGGCCGCCTGGCGCATTTTCTGGCAAAGTGAATCGCACTTTGCCGTGGGAAATGTGAGCACGTAACATCGCGGGCGCGGCTCCGATTCCAGTGCATCGGGACGCATTCGGATGGTCGGCGGGGCACCGATAGGGAAGCCGAAATGACGCAGGCGGCGAAGGCGCAAGAGCCATCGATGGAGGAAATCCTAGCCTCCATTCGGCGGATCATTGCCGATGATGATGCAGCGAAGACTCCGGCAAAGGCGGCCGAACCGGCCAAGCCGGCTGCGGCTCCGCGTCCGGCCGCACCTCCGCCAGCCGCGCGTCCGGCTGCAGCGGCTCCGCCACCGGCGGCGCCGGCCGCAGGCGCTGCCAACAGTCAGGACGATATCGACGCCATGTTCGGCAGCTTCGATGCTCCCGACACCGCGCCTGCCGCCGAACCGGAACCCGAGCCGGAAGCGGCGCAGCCGGACATTCTTGATCTCACCGAGGCGATGGAAGCATCGGCGGCGGAACCAGCCGGGTTCCAGACCATCGATGGCCAGGCCGACGTGGTGTTCAACGAATCCCAGCCGCCCCCGGTTGCCAACACCGTCACCGAGGCGCGCCGGCAATTTCAGCAGAGCATGCCGGATCGCTCGTTGCTCGCGCCGTCGACCACCGCGGCGGTCGATTCCGCGTTCAACACGCTGGCGCAAACCGTGCTGGTGAAAAACGCACGCACCCTCGATGAGATGGTCGCGGAAATGCTGCGGCCGATGCTCAAGGCTTGGCTCGACGACAATCTGCCGGGCATGGTGGAGCGCATCGTGCGCGACGAGATCGAGCGGGTGTCGCGCGGCCGCGTCGGGCCGCCGGCCTGATTGCGCATCGCGCGCGGCTATTGGCGTTTGATCCGGCTGGAAAACCACAGACCGAGTGCCGGCAGTAGAATAGCGGCAACGATGAAGGCCGGTGGGGCGCCGTGGTGATCGACGATCGGAGCCGCCAAGGCCACACCGACTGTTTGCCCGATATAAAATACCGAAGCGAACAGGGCGACGGCGGTGCCGCGCGCTTCCGGCGACATTTGCGTCGCGTTGGTCTGCAGCGTGTTGTGCAGCATGTAGAAGCCGAGCCCGATCAGGGCGATCGCCATCGGCGCAATCCACCAGTACCGCGCGGTGGCAAGGGTTAGAAACGCGATGCCCAGCGCAATGCCGCCATTGGTGGCGAGCCCCCGCTCGCCCAGGCGGCCGACCAGCGATTTGACGGTCAGGGCGTAGACGAGACCGCCGACTCCGAAGGTCCCGACCATGAGCCCGACGAGGGTGAAACTCAGTCCGAAGCGCAGGTGGAGATCGGCGCCGACATAGGCGAAAGCGCCGAACATCAGCGCGCCTTCGAGAAACACCGCCAGCAGCACCACGCGCGCCCAGGGATTGCCGAGCACCACGGTGTAGTCGGCGACGAATCCGCGCGAGCGCTGGTCGGCCCGCGTCAGCGGACGGGTGAGGGGATTGACCGCGAGCTCCCGGAACAGCGCGATCGCGGCAATCGCAAAGACGCCGCCGAGCACAAAGAAGACCGACCGCCAACCAAGCCAGTCGCCGATGATCCCGCCGGCGGCCTGGCCGAACAATTGACCAGAGATCTGGCCAGTCAGGTAGCGTCCGATCACCTGCTGACGCCGCTCGTAGGGCACCACGTCGCCGATATAGGCCATGCCGAGAGGAATGATCCAGGCGGCGGCCGCGCCGGACGCGAGCCGGGCGAGCGCGAGCGTGGTGAGCGAATTGGCGAACCCGCACAGCATCACCAGGACCGACGACAGGGCGCAGGCAATCGCCACGGTGACATATTTGCCGAAGCGATCGCCGAGCGGCCCGATCACCAGCTGCATGGAGCCGTGCATGATGGCGTAGGCCGATACGATCATCGAGGCAGCGCCGATGGTCACGCCGAGGTCGGTCGCGATCTGCGGCAGGATCGAGTCGGCGACCCTGACCATGGCCTGGCTGGCAAAGCCGGCAACCGCCAGCAGCACGATGGCGCGCGTGTGGGAGGGCAGTGGAAGGTTGGGTGAGGGGGCAAGCACGCGTTCAGGATCTCTGGTTGGCGACACTATATCGAAGCGAGGCGGATGCGCATCCGCCACGCCGGGCGAGGTCCCATACCACTGGCGCATGCGCGGTGTTAGCGCGTAATCAGTGCGCGGCGGTTTTCGGCCAAACCCCGCGGCCTTGACCTATCCGTTGACAGGGCAGGGCATGGCGGGCTTTCTACCGCGCCAAACGCCAGCGATGACAGACCATGATTGAGAAGACCTACCAGCCTGCCGAGGTCGAAAGCCGCATTTATGCGGCCTGGGAGCAGGCCGGCGCGTTCCGGGCCGGCCGGCCGGAGCGTCGTGACGCCAAACCTTTTTGCGTCGTCATCCCGCCGCCCAATGTGACGGGATCGCTGCATATGGGCCATGCGCTCAACAATACGCTGCAGGACGTGCTGTGCCGCTTCGAACGCATGCGCGGGCGCGACGTGCTCTGGCAACCCGGCACCGATCACGCCGGCATCGCAACCCAGATGGTGGTTGAGCGCCAGCTGATGGAGCGGCAGGAGCCGTCGCGACGGGCGATGGGACGGGAGAAGTTCCTCGAACGGGTGTGGGCGTGGAAGGCGGAGTCCGGCGGCACCATCATCAACCAGCTGAAGCGGCTCGGCGCCTCCTGCGACTGGTCGCGCGAACGTTTCACCATGGACGAGGGGCTCTCGCGCGCGGTGCTCAAGGTGTTCGTGGAGCTCTATCGCGCCGGGCTAATCTATAAAGACAAGCGTCTGGTCAATTGGGATCCCAAGCTGCTGACCGCGATCTCCGATCTTGAGGTGCAGCAGGTCGAAGTGAAGGGACATCTCTGGCACATCAAGTATCCGATCGAGGGCTCGGACGAATTCATCGTGGTGGCGACCACGCGGCCGGAAACCATGCTCGGCGACGTCGCAGTCGCCGTGCATCCTGAAAACGAGCGGCTCAAGCATCTGATCGGAAAAACCGCCATCCTGCCGCTGGTCGGACGACGCATTGCGATCATCGGCGACGATTATGCCGATCCGGAGAAGGGCACCGGGGCGGTCAAGATCACGCCGGCGCACGACTTCAACGATTTCGAGGTCGGCAAGCGTCACGGGCTGCCGCAGATCAGCGTGCTCGACGCGGAAGCCTCACTGAGCCTCGCCGGCAATGAGGCGTTCGGCGCCGGCCTGTCGGCTTCCTCCGATCTGGAAGAGACCCTTAAACTCAATGGTCTCGACCGCTTCGTCGCGCGTAAGAAGATTGTCGAACGCCTGGAAGCAATCGGCCTGCTCGACAAAATCGAGCCGCACGCGCACATGGTGCCGCACGGCGACCGCTCGGGCGCGGTGATCGAGCCGTATCTGACCGATCAATGGTACGTCGACGCAAAGACCCTGGCGCAGCCCGCAATCGAAGCGGTGCGCCGCGGCAACACGACATTCGTTCCGAAGAACTGGGAAAAAACCTATTTCGACTGGATGGAGAACATCCAGCCCTGGTGCGTGTCACGCCAGCTCTGGTGGGGCCACCAGATCCCGGCCTGGTACGGACCGGATGGCAAGGTGTTCGTTGAACTCACCGAGGTGGAAGCGCACGCGGCCGCCGCGCAGCATTATGGGCAGGCCACCGCGCTCACGCGCGACGAAGATGTGCTCGATACCTGGTTTTCCTCCGGGCTTTGGCCGTTCTCGACGCTCGGCTGGCCCGACGCGACGCCGGAACTGCAGCGCTACTACCCGACCGATACGCTGGTCACCGGTTTCGACATCATCTTCTTCTGGGTCGCGCGCATGATGATGATGGGCCTGCACTTCATGAAGCAGGTGCCGTTCTCGACCGTCTATATCCACGCCCTGGTGCGCGACGAGAAGGGCGCGAAGATGTCGAAGTCGAAAGGCAACGTCATCGATCCGCTGCACCTGATCGACGATTACGGCGCTGACGCGCTGCGGTTCACACTCGCGGCGATGGCGGCGCAAGGGCGCGACATCAAGCTCGCGACCTCGCGCGTCGAGGGCTACCGCAATTTCGCGACCAAACTCTGGAACGCCTGCCGCTTTGCCGAGATGAACGGCTGCGTCGCCGTGCAGGGATACGATCCGAGCGCGGCCAAGGACATGCTCAATCGTTGGATCGCGCATGAGACCGCCAAGGCGGTGAGCGATGTCGGCGCCGCGATCGAAACCTACAAGTTCAACGAGGCCGCTGCGGTGGTCTATCGTTTTGTCTGGAATGTGTTCTGCGATTGGTATCTCGAATTCGCCAAGCCGGTGCTGCTCGGTCCGGACGGCGACGCCAAGCGCGAGACCCAGGCGATGGTGGCGTGGGCGCGCGATGAAATCCTGAAACTCCTGCATCCGTTCATGCCCTTCATCACCGAAGAGCTGTGGCAGGTGACGGCGGAAGGCGGTCCCGCGCGCGACGGGTTGCTCGCGCTGGCAGCGTGGCCGCAGCTCGGCAACCTTGAGAATGCCGAGGCGGAAGCGGAAATCGGCTGGGTCATCGATCTGATCGCCGCGATCCGTTCGGTGCGGGCGGAAATGAATATTTCCTCGGCGATTCCACTGGCGCTCGCGGGAGTCTCGGCGGAAACCCGGGCGCGGGCGGAACGCTGGGCCGAATTCATCAAGCGTTTGGCGCGCGTATCGGATGTGTCGTTTGTCGCGGGCGCTCCGGAGGGCGCGGTGCAATTGATCGTGCGCGGCGAGGTTGCCGCGTTGCCGCTCAAGGGCGTGATCGACGTGGCGGCCGAACGCGCTAGGCTGGAACGCGAAATGACCAAGGTCGAGGCGGATTTCAAGCGGGCCGACGCCAAACTGTCGAGCGCCGATTTCATCAAGCGCGCGCCCGAGGAGGTGGTCGACGGCGAACGCGAAAAGCGCGACGACGCGCAGGCGCGCCGGGCCAAGATCGTCGAGGCGCTGGAGCGGCTCAAGGGCGCCGCCTGATCTCGCGGTAATGTGATCGGGTGAATTTGCCGCGTCACGACAGGAACAAATTACCACATCATACGTTCTCAGGTGTTATTGCTGCCGGCCTGCGGGGCCGGTGGCGTCGCGCGCCCAGCCCGGGGGGAACCATGCGCTTGTCTCCGTCACTGTTTGCTTTCGCTTTTGTCGCCAGCCTCACGGCTGCCTCGACCGCTCATGCAGCGGTCTTGATCACCATCGATAAGGCCGCTCAGAGCATGTCAGTGGCGGTCGATGGTTCGACGCGCTGGACCTGGCCGGTTTCCACCGGCCGCGACGGTCACGCAACGCCGTCAGGCGCCTTCCAGCCGTTCCGGATGGAAGCCACTCATTTCTCTAAGGAGTGGGACGACGCGCCGATGCCGCATTCGATTTTCTTCACCAAGGTCGGCCATGCGATCCACGGCACCTATGACGTCGGCCATCTAGGCACGGCGGTCTCTCACGGATGCGTGCGCCTGTCGGCGGCCAATGCCACGCAGCTCTTTCAACTCGTCAAAGCCGAAGGCATGCCCAATACCAAAGTGGTGATCACCGGCCAGCAGTCCTACGGCGAACCCGAGGCCAACAATCAGAACCAGAACCAGAACTCTTGGGGTCAGAATTCTTGGAGTCAGAATTCCTGGGGCGATAACAATAATGGTCAGAACTGGTTTGGCCAGAATTCCAACGGCCAGAATTCCGCCAGCCAAGCTCCTTCCGGCAAACGCACCACCGCGCGGCCGAATGAACGGCACGACGGTGGGTTCTTCGAGTGGCGATAGCCATCACGTCGTCGGCCCACCGCTTACGATAGTTCCGGGCGCTAGAATTCCTTGCCGATCAGGTGATCAAGCGAATAGCGTCCGCCGCCGCGAAAAAAGATCGCCAAGGCGACGATATCCATCAGCAGCGCGAATTCCATGCCGCGCTGACCCCAGAACCAATTCGGCCACAGGATCACGAACGAGATCACGGTCATTTGGATCACGACCGCGGCGGCGGCAATGCGGGTGAACAGGCCGAGGGCAATCAGAAGTCCGCCGAAGAACTCGATCGAACCGATGAAATAGGCCCACACCAGCGGATTGGACCAGCCGAAATTGACGAAGTTTCGCGCCGTCGGGACCGCATCGTTGAGAAACAGCTTGTTGAAGCCGTGGGGAATCAGGATCAGTCCGAGTGCGACGCGGATCAGGGTGTAGCTGTATGGCGAGATCGCCGCGTAGAGACCGGCGACACCCGGTACGATCAATCGCTGCGCGTCAGTATTCGATTCCAATTGCCCCTCCCATTGAATGATGGTCGTTTCTTTATCAGCCCTGTTTCAAGATACCGTCCAGCGTGGGCGCCGTCGAGGCGCGCGCATGGGTGCGCGGTCCTGGTCAAGCAACTCACGCTTTTGAATCCGTCTTGAACGGCTTGCTGAGGAAGCGTGATCCCTTGAGGCCATAGCGCCACGGAAGATCGACCGCCTTTGTCAGTCCGATGCGCGGACCGACCGCGATCGCGACTGGCGTCGCGGCGGCATGCAGCGCGAATGGCGAGCGATCGAGTGCAAGCCCGTTCTGCGCGTGGGTGATGCCAAGAGCTTGGGTGAGGCGGCCTGGACCGGAGCAGAGCAGGCGTTCGTCCGAAACATCGCGTCTTCGGCGCATGGTCGCGAGGCCCGCCGTCGGCTGCAAGGCCCGAATCAAAACGGCGCTCGCGCTGCCCGCCGCTTCGCAGACAAAATTCACGCACCAGTGGATACCGTAGGACCGATAGACATAGACATAACCCGCGGGACCGAACATCACGGCGTTACGCTCGGTCTGCCCGCCATAGCTATGTGCCGCCGGGTCGGTGTGGTGATAGGCCTCGACCTCGACGATCACGCCGCCAACGCCGTTGAATAAAAAAGTTGCGCCGATCAACTCCGGCGCCACCGCGTGAACACTGCGTTCGAAGAACGAAAGCGGCAATCGCTTCCGCCGGCCGGCCGATGGCATGGCTGGGGGCGTCCTATCGGACGGTGCAATAGGACTGTGTTCTCGTCGGGTTTTGCTGTTTCGCGGCACAGAAGGAGTTTTCGCCATCTCGAAGGTTTCGAGCAAATGGTTACTAAATACTGGCATTTTAGACGTAAGGTGTGTCTTCCTTGCCAAAAATGTGTCTGACCGGCAACACTTTTACAACAAATCAATCACGTCGGAGCCCGGAGGGCTTCACGCCGCTTTTCCGCCACACGCCTCCATGAAATCGAAGGCAACGCAGTGCGAAACTTCCAGGCAGCTCTGGCAGTTTCATGGTCAAGTGGTGTGGCAAGTCAATGGATGCGAAGGCGAATTTAAAGGCAAAACTGCCAAGCCGGCACGTGACCGAAGGTCCCGAGCGCGCGCCCCACCGGTCGTACTACTATGCGATGGGTCTGACCACCGAACAGATTCACCAGCCCTTCGTCGGTGTTGCCAGCTGCTGGAACGAAGCAGCCCCCTGCAACATTTCCCTGATGCGCCAGGCCCAGGCGGTGAAGAAGGGTGTGGCGGCGGCCGGTGGGACGCCGCGGGAATTCTGCACGATCACGGTCACCGACGGTCTTGCGATGGGTCACGAGGGCATGAAGTCCTCGCTGCCGTCGCGGGAAGTGATCGCTGATTCCGTCGAACTGACCATCCGCGGCCACGCTTATGACGCCCTGGTCGGCCTGGCGGGCTGCGACAAGTCACTGCCGGGCATGATGATGGCGATGTGCCGCCTCAACGTGCCGGCGATCTTTATTTATGGCGGTTCGATTCTGCCCGGGACTTTCAAGGGCAACCCGGTGACGGTGCAGGACGTGTTCGAGGCCGTCGGCAAGCATTCGGTCGGTGACATGTCGGACGCCGATCTCTCTTTGCTCGAACAGAATGCGTGTCCCTCGGCCGGGGCTTGCGGAGCGCAATTCACCGCCAACACCATGGCGACCGTTTCGGAAGCGATCGGCCTGGCGCTGCCTTATTCCGCCGGTGCGCCGGCGCCCTACGAGCTTCGCGACCGATTCTGCATGACCGCGGGCGAGCAGATCCTCGATCTCATCAAGCTCGGCATCCGGCCGCGCGACATCGTGACGCGAAAGGCGCTGGAGAATGCCGCGGCGGTTGTGGCCGCATCCGGCGGTTCGACCAATGCAGCGCTGCATTTGCCGGCGATTGCGCACGAATGCGGCCTGAAATTCGATCTTTTCGATGTCGCAGAAGTGTTCAAGCGCACGCCCTATATCGCGGATTTGAAACCGGGCGGCCGTTATGTCGCCAAAGACATGTTCGAAGCTGGTGGTGTTCCGCTGCTGATGAAGACGTTGCTGGACCACGGTTACCTGCACGGCGAGTGCATGACCGTCACGGGCCGCACCATCGCAGAGAACATGAAACGCGTGAAATGGAATAAGGACCAGGACGTGGTGCGTTCCGCGGATAATCCGTTGCTCAAGACCGGTGGCGTCGTCGGGCTGAAGGGCAATCTCGCGCCACAAGGCGCGATCGTGAAGATCGCGGGCATGGAGAATCTGAAGTTCTCCGGCCCGGCGCGCTGCTTCGACGGCGAGGAAGCCTGTTTCGAAGCGGTGAGGAAACGCAAATACAAAGAAGGCGACGTGCTGGTCATTCGTTACGAGGGCCCGAAAGGCGGCCCCGGCATGCGCGAAATGCTGTCGACGACCGCGGCGCTTTACGGTCAGGGCATGGGCACCAAGGTCGCGCTGATCACCGACGGCCGGTTCTCCGGCGCGACGCGCGGATTCTGCGTCGGCCACGTCGGACCAGAAGCCGCAATCGGCGGTCCGATCGCGCTGGTGAAGAACGGTGACATCATCGAGCTCGATGCCGCGAACGGCACGCTCGATGTCAAGGTGACGAAGGCCGAGCTCGACAAGCGTCGGCAGGCCTGGAAGCCGCGGAAGTCCGATCAGACCTCCGGCTATCTGTGGAAATACGCCCAGCAAGTGGGACCGGCGGTCGATGGCGCCGTGACCCACCCGGGCGGATCGGCTGAGACGACGTGCTATGCGGATATCTAAGTCGATCATACCCTTTGGTCTGTTCTTGGCGGGTCTCGGGCTCGCCTCGGCGGTCGCGTTCGATGGCGCGCGCTCGCCCAACGATTTTGCGCCTGCCGTCAGCGTCGACCTGGTGCCGCGCACGGCCATGACCGCGCCGTTGATGGGAGCGCCGCTCTCGACCGAAGCGGTGGCGGTTCCGGGAATGCTTGGATTCAACAGTTTGCGGGTGCCGGATGCCGGATTGAAGCTGACGCCGGTCGAGGCGTTCCGCTGGGGTGCCCAGGCGCTGCGGATCGGCAACATTCCGCCCGGCGTTCGTGCGCTTGAATTCGCCGCCGCCAATGGCCATCCGATCGCGCAATGGAAGCTCGGGCGCATGTTCGCCGACGGCGACGGCGTCAAGCAGGATGAGCTGCGCGCGTTCGAATATTTCCGCGAGGTCGCCGATGCCCACGCCGAGGACAGTCCGGGCACGCGCCTGTCCTACATCGTCGCCAATTCGTTCGTGTCGCTCGGAACCTTTTATCTCGATGGCATTCCGGATTCGCAGGTGAAGGCCGATCCGGACCGGGCGCGCGAAATGTTCTCCTACGCCGCATCCTATTTCGGCGACCGTGACGCCCAATACAGCCTCGCGCGCCTCTATCTCGACGGCAACGGCGTGCAGCGCGATCCGAGAATTGCCGCGCGCTGGCTCAATCTCGCCGCCGACAAGGGACAGCATCAGGCGCAAGCTTTGCTCGGAGACATGCTGTTCAAAGGCAACGATGTGCCGCGGCGCGCCGCACTCGGATTGATGTGGCTGACGCTCGCCCGCGACTCCGCGACCACGCAGGACACCTGGATCGTGCAACTGCATGACGCCGCCTCGAAGCGCGCGACCGACGACGAACGCGCGCAGGCCCTGACCCTGCTGGAGCGACGGCTCAAGGGCGACCGCGAATAGGTCGATAGGTCTCCGACGCGGGTTGAGAGGGGCTAACGCGCCTCGACTGCGAGATCGATATAGACCGGCACGTGATCGGACGGCTTCTCCCAGGCGCGCACGTGCTTGTCGATGCCGGCGGCGACCAAGACGTCGGCAGCTTGCGGCGACAGCAGCACTTGGTCGATGCGGATGCCGTTGTTCTTCTGCCAGGCGCCGGCCTGATAATCCCAGAACGTATAGAGACCCTCGGCGTCGCTGACGGCGCGGATTGATTCGGTCAGGCCGAGTTGGCAGAGCTTGCGCCATTTTTCGCGGGTTTGCGGCAGGTAGAGCGCGTCACCGGTCCAGGCCGCGGGATTGTAGACGTCCGATGCTTCCGGAATGACATTGTAGTCGCCGGCCAAGACCAGCGGCTCTTCCAGCTTAATGCGCTCCCGTGCGTAATGGAAAAGGCGATCCATCCATTTCAGTTTGTACGGGTATTTTTCCGTATCCGGCGGATTGCCGTTGGGCAGGTAGATCGAGGCGATCCGCAATACGCCGGTTTTTGTCGACACCACCGCCTCGATGAAGCGCGCGTGATCATCCTCGTCGTCGCCGGGGAGCCGCGGGGTGACTTCGTCGAACGGCAGCTTGGAGAGAATCGCAACGCCGTTGAAGGCCTTTTGGCCGTGGACCGCGACGTTGTAGCCGAGCGCTTCGAACACCTCGCGCGGAAACGCGTCGTCGACGCACTTGATTTCCTGCAGGCAGACGATGTCCGGCTCGCGCTCCTTGAGCCAAGCCGCAAGATTATCGACCCGTTGCTTGATCGAATTGACGTTCCAGGTGGCGATGCGCATGGGCCGGCACGCTAACGCCTGCTCCCGCCCAGGGAAAGGCGAAATGTGTCGGTCGCGATGCGAAAATTCTAAATGGAAAAGCTGGTCCCGCAGCCGCAGGACGCGGTTGCGACCGGATTGTTGATCTTGAACGAGGCGCCGATCAGGTCGTCGACAAAGTCGATCTCGGCGCCGGTCATGTATTGTACCGATACCGGATCGATCAGAACCACGACGCCGTCGCGCGCGAGCACGAGATCGTCGGAGGCCTGCGCACGGTCGAAATCGAACTTATATTGAAAGCCGGAACAGCCGCCGCCTTCGACCGTGACCCTCAACATGGCACCGTCCGGCTCGCCCTTCAGGATCTCGCCGATCCGCCGCGCCGCGCGTTCAGTCAGGGTTACATTGGTCATAATGCCTCTCGGCCGTTGCCAGGGTCCGCTTCCGATAGTTAAGTGCGCACCGGCTTCGGGTCAACGGCGGCAAATGGGGTCGAAATGAACGTAGAGGCGGCCTGGACACGCTCCTTTTTCGCGGCCGACCCAGCCGCGAGCAGGGGCCGGCTGCATGAGGAGCCGGCGAGCCCCCGGCGCAGCGCGTTTCGGCGAGATTGCGACCGGATTATCCATTCCTCGGCCTTCCGCCGGCTCGCCCACAAGACCCAGGTCTTTGTTTACCACGAGGGCGATCACTACCGGACCCGGCTGACCCACACGCTGGAAGTGACCCAGATTGCGCGCTCGCTGGCGCGCGCGCTCGGTCTCGACGAGGATCTCGCCGAGGCGTCGGCTCTTGCCCACGATCTCGGTCATCCGCCCTTTGGCCACGCCGGCGAGCGGGCGCTCGACCGCTGTCTCGCCGACCACGGCGGCTTCGATCACAACGCGCAGACGCTGGCAGTGCTGACGCGGTTGGAGCGCCGCTATGCCGCGTTCGATGGCCTCAATCTGACCTGGGAGACGCTGGAAGGGCTTGCCAAGCACAACGGCCCGCTGATCGAACACGCCGGGCGGCCGGCGGCACGCTACGTGGCGCGTGGGATTCCACGCGCCATTACCGATTATTGCAAGCTGCAGGATCTTGAGCTCGCGAGCTATCCGAGCGCCGAAGCCCAGGCCGGCGCGATCGCCGACGATATCGCCTACGACGCTCACGACATCGACGACGGTTTGCGCGCCGAGATGTTTTCGCTCGACGAACTGGCCGCGGTGCCGATCGCGGGAATAATTCTGCGGGAGATCGACGCGCTCTATCCGGGAATCGACGGGCCGCGGCGCGTACACGAGCTGATCCGCCGGCTGATCACCCGGATGATCGAGGATGTGATCGAGGAATCCGAGCGGCGATTGTCGACGCTCGCACCGTGCTCGGCCGACGATGTACGCCGCGCCGGACGTCCGCTGGTCGGATTTTCCGCCGACATGGCCGAGGCGGACCGGGCGATCAAGGCGTTCCTGCTGCCGCGCCTGTACCAGCATCCGCGCATCGTGCGGATCATGGGCGATGCCGAGCGCGTGGTGCGCGAGCTGTTCGCGCATTATGGCGCGCATCCCGAAGACCTGCCGGGCGAGTGGCAGCAAAGTCTCTGCGACGACGCCGGTGTCCGCGCCCGCCTGATCGCCGATTTCATTGCCGGCATGACCGATCGCTTTGCCCTGACCGAACATGCCCGGCTGCTTGGCGCGACCCCGGAGCTGCGCTAGAGAGCGGTGCTGGGCAAGCGTTTGCGCTCATTCCGAAGTGCCTAACGCCGAGCCCGCGCGAGCGCCCCATGACACTTTCTGTCACTCCAGTTACTGCAACAAACCTTCCTGCCACTGTCTTCGATCCGTCGTTCCGGATCACGCGGGCGAGCCATGTTGTTTTGACGGCGCGCGACCTTGCGGCCAGCCGGGCCTTCTATACCGAGGTGATCGGGCTGGTGCTCAGCGCGGAAGATCGCGACACCTTGTATTTCCGCGGCATCGAGGAGGCCTGTCATCACAGCTTGGTGGTGCGCCGGGATGCCGAGCCGCTCTGTGCACGGCTGGGCATGCGCGTGCTCACGGAAGACGATCTCGATCGCGCCAAGTCGTTCTTCGAAGCCAAGGGATGCGTGGCGCAATGGGCCGAGGTGCCGTTCCAGGGACGAACGCTGCATGTCACCGATGTCGCCGGGGTTCCGCTCGAACTGTGCGCTCGGATGGCTACCGAGCCGCGCATGATCACGCAGTTCGCGGCGCACAAAGGTGGCTGCGCCCAGCGATTGGACCATTATCAGGTGATTACTCCGAAGGTTCGCGAGGCCTGCGAATTCTACATGGCAGCGGGCTTTCGCCTGACCGAATATATCGCGCCGGCCGGCAGCTCGGAGCTGCTGGGGGTGTTTCTGCAACGGAAGGGCAATCCGCACGACATCGTTTTTTTTAACGGTGCCGGTCCGCGTCTGCACCACTTCGCGTTCCTGGCGCCGGAGGTGCACCATCTGCTGCACGCCTGCGATGTCGCCGGCGCGCTCGGCTATGGTGCGCGGATCGAACGCGGACCCGGCCGCCACGGCCCCGGACACGCCATGTTCGTGTATTTCCGCGATCCCGACGGACATCGCGTCGAGCTGTTCAACACACATTATCAGGTGATGGATATCGAAAACGAGCCGGTGGGATGGGATCCCTCCGATCATAATATCTCGTTTCCGTGGGGCCTGCCGGCGCAGCGCAAGTGGTTCGATCAGGCGACCGATTTCGTCGACACGCCGATCAGCGAACCGGCGCGCAAACCGAATCCGATGACGCTCGAGACGTATCTCGCCGTGCCGCAGGGATAATTGTCGCGACTACAACGCGTAGGGGACATAACGATGGGATTGCGCATTGGCGTGGTGGGAGCGGGGATCGGTGGGCTCGCGGTGGCGGCTCTGCTTCGGCGTAGCGGCCACGACGTTCGCATCTTTGAGCAGGCCGCAGGCTTTTCCCGGGTGGGGGCCGGCATCCAGATGGGCGCCAATGCGATGAAAGCGTTGCGCGGCATCGGGCTCGAGCAAGAGATCCGCCGGGTCGGCTTTCGGCCGGAATCCTTGCTCAATTGCGATTACGACAGCGGTCGCGTCAGCAACGAACTGCCTGGCGGCGACGCGCTGGAAGCGCGCTATGGCGCCCCGCACATGTGCCTGCACCGGGCCGATCTGCATGCGTTGCTGCACGGGATCGTGCCGCGTGATTGTCTGCATCTGGATCACAAGCTGGTTGCGATCGATCCATCGGACACCGGCGTGACGCTGAGATTTCGCGACGGCGCGCAGACTCATGTCGATGCGCTGATCGGCGCCGACGGCGTGCACTCGGTCGTCCGTGCGCAGATGCTCGGACCTGATAGTCCCCGCTACACCGGCCGGGTCGCGTATCGCACGACGTTTGCCGCCGGCTTGCTCGGGGCCAACCAACTCAATCGGTCGCGCACCAAATGGTGGGGACCCGACCGTCATATCGTAATGTATTACATCACCGCCGGGTGCGACGAGGTCTATTTCGTCACCAGCCAGCCGGAAGATCCGAACTGGATGACGCCGGAATCCTGGTCCGCCAAGGGTGACGTCGCGGAGTTGCGCCAAGCGTTTTCGGCCTTCCATCCCGTCGTGCGCCAGGTCCTTGCGGCCTGTCCGGAGGTGCACAAGTGGGCGCTGCTCACCCGCGACCCGCTGCCGACCTGGACGCAAGGGCGCAGCGCCCTGATCGGCGACGCCTGCCACCCGATGGCGCCTTACATGGCTCAGGGGGCGGCGATGGCGCTCGAGGACGCGGTGATCCTCGCCCGCTGCCTGGAAGGGGTTGATGCCAACGGTGTTGCGGCGGCGTTCAGACGCTACGAGGCCAATCGCAAGCCGCGGGCGAGCGATGTCCAGGATCTCTCCAACGAGAATACGTTCCTGCGCCGTCCCGGCGGCACCGATTGGGTTTATGGCTATGACGTCTGGGCCGCCCCGCTCGATGCGCCCGGTCCAACCCGGACGGCGGCATGAGCGGCTCGCTCGCGCGCCAGCGCAACCGAAGCGGATGCAAATAACCGTATTGTCATCGGTTTTTTGACTTGCTCCGGGAATTACGTTAGGCCGCGCCGTCATTGGCGGCTGGCCGTGACAAGTCCAACGATGCAATCGGTTATTCTGTCTGCAAAGGGTTCGACGTTTTGCCCATGAACGTGTTCGCCGTTTTCACCGCCCATGTCTGCGCCGCGGTCGAGGCACTGGCCAATGCCGGCGTGATTTCGGCGCGGCCGGATCTCGCGCGCATCGTGGTCGAACCGCCGCGCGATGCGAGCCACGGCGATCTCGCGACCAATGCTGCGATGGTGCTGGCGAAGGAACTGGGGCTGAAACCGCGCGACCTCGCGGAGAAACTCGCAGCCGAACTCGGGAAGCTTCCGGATGTCACCAATGTCGCGATCGCCGGGCCGGGCTTTATCAACCTGACGCTCGATCCCGCGGTGTGGCAGCGCGCGCTCGCCGACGCGATCCTGGCCGGGCGCGGTTTCGGACAGAGCGACGTCGGGGGCGGCGAGGCGGTCAACGTCGAATACGTTTCCGCCAATCCGACCGGCCCGATGCACGTCGGTCACTGCCGCGGTGCGGTGTTCGGCGACGCGCTCGCGGCGTTGCTGGCGTTCACCGGATTCAAGGTGACGCGGGAATATTATATCAACGATGCCGGCGCCCAGGTCGATGTGCTCGCGCGCTCCGCCTTCCTGCGCTATCGCGAAGCCCTCGGCGAAGATATCGGTGCCATTCCCGAAGGTCTTTATCCCGGCGATTATCTCAAGCCGGTCGGGGCCGCGCTTGCGGCGGAATACGGGCGCTCGCTCAGTCAGAAGCCGGAGAGCGATTGGCTGCCGCTGGTGCGCGAGAAGACCATCGCGATGATGCTGGTAAGCATTCGCGACGATCTGGCGGCGCTGAACGTCAATCAGGACGTATTCTTTTCCGAGCGTTCGCTGGTGGAAGGCGCGCGGGACCGCGTTGCCGAGACGATCGAATGGCTGCGCCAGCGCGGCCATGTCTACGAAGGCCGGCTGCCGCCGCCGAAGGGCGCCCCGGTCGAGGATTGGGAAGACCGCGATCAATTGCTGTTCCGCGCCACCGCGTTCGGCGACGACGTCGATCGGCCGCTGAAGAAATCCGACGGCAGCTATACCTATTTCGCGTCCGACATCGCCTACCACAAGTCGAAATTCGACCGCGGATTTCGCGCCATGATCGACGTCTGGGGCGCCGACCATGGCGGTTACATCAAGCGCATGAAGGCGGCGGTTGCCGCCGTCAGCGAAGGCAAAGCCGAACTCGACGTCAAGATCGTGCAATTGGTCAAGCTGCTGCGTGGCGGCGAACCGGTGAAGATGTCGAAGCGATCCGGTGAATTCGTCACCCTGCGCGAGGTGGTCGACGAGGTCGGCCGCGATGCCGTGCGGTTCATGATGCTGTACCGCAAGAACGATGCGGTGCTCGACTTCGATCTCGCCAAGGTGATCGAGCAGTCCCGCGACAACCCGGTGTTCTATGTTCAGTACGGCCACGCCCGCGGCCAATCGATTTTTCGCAATGCGCGAAAGGTCTGCCCCGAGCTGCCGGAACCGGCCGATGTCCGGGCGAGGGTGCTGGCCAAGACCGCGCTCGACCGGCTCGTGGACCCGGCCGAACTCTCGCTGATGCGCCGGATCGCGCTTTACCCCCGGCTGGTCGAGGCTGCGGCATTGGCGCACGAGCCTCACCGAATCGCCTTCTACCTGTACGACTTAGCCAGCGAATTTCACGCGCTCTGGACGAAAGGGACGGAACTGCCACATTTACGCTTCATTATCGAGAATGATTCAATCATAACAATGGCTCGCCTTGCGTTGGTGGAGGGCGTTGTCACCGTGATTGCCTCCGGGCTTGCTTTGCTCGGGGTTGAAGCGCCAGATGAAATGCGGTGATCTGTATTGGTGCCGTTGACGGGCGTGCCCGCAACGGAAAGGCCCAAGGCTTGCCGCTCTGGCAAGCCGGCCTGGGCTCACCGGTGTTGATGCCGAAACGGGCTGCGGTATCAAGTATGTCGGACGACGGCTACTCGCGTTCCTACCGTGGAACTGACCCGTATGGGCGCGGCGGGTCTCCAAACGGCGCTTCCGGGCCGGCCCCGGATGATCCGCTGAGCGAACTCGCGCGCCTGATCGGGCAGGGCGAAGCCGCCGAGCCGCCGCCCCAGGATTGGCGCGGGGCGCCGCCCGTCAATTACGACACTTACCAATATCCCGGTGTTGACCCGCGCTACGCCAACGCGGCGCCCGGCTATCCGGCCCCCGATCCCTATCAAGCGCCTGATCCGTATCAGGCTGCGGCTGGACCGGTCGGCCATGACCCCCATTACGGCGCGCAGCCGCCCTATCAGGGCCCGGGCCAGGGCTATGTCGATCCGCACTTCCAGAGCGGCGGTTACGATCCGGCGATGTATGGCCACGCGGGACCGCAACAGGGCTACCAGGGCGGTCAGCATTTCGGCGGCGATCACAGCGGCTACGATGACGACTACGACGAGCCGCCGTCGTCGGGTGGCCGCGGCGGCTACATGACGGTCATCGCGGTGCTGTGCCTCGCGGTTGTGGGCACCGCTGGAGCCTTTGCTTACCGCACCCTGTTTGGCGGCGCCGGACAAGGCACCCCGCCGGTCATTCTCGCGGACGCCGCCCCCAACAAGATCGTGCCGATGCCCCCATCCGCTGATAACGCGGGACTGCCGGGGGCCGACCGACCCAATCCCGGTCAAGGCGAACGCATCGTTCCGCGCGAGGAGCGTCCGCTGAATGTGCAGGGGGCGACCGGTGGAATCCCGCGGGTGATTTCGGCCGGCGACGGTCCGGCCGCGCCGCCATCGATCCCCGGCAACGCGTCGGCGCTGGCCGCGGTATCGGGTCCCCAGCCGGGGCCGGGCGAGCCGAGGAAAGTCCGCACCGTCATCATCAAGCCGGACCAACAGGCCGCGGATCCGTTCGCCCAGGCCGGGTCGTCCCGGGTCGCCTCGAACGCCGCGGGATTTCCGACCGGCACCACGTCGTCGCCGCGCTCCGCCGTCGTGCGATCGGTGATCCAGCCGCAACCGGCGGGCTCAACCGATCCGCAGGGTGATGCGCCGCTGTCGCTGTCGCCGCAAGGCGCGCCTCCCGCCGAGGCCGCGCCCGCCAAGCTCAAGCTGGCGTCAACCGCGAGTCGGCCCGCGCCGGCGGCTTCTCCGGCTGCCGTTTTGAGCGGAAGCTTCGTGGTGCAGCTCGCGGCGCAGAAGACCGAAGACGACGCTAACGCGACCTTCCGTGCCATGCAGACCAAGTATGCGAGCCAGTTGAGCGGCCGGCAGCCGATCATCCGCCGCAAGGATCTCGGCGACAAAGGGATCTTCTATGGTGTGCAGGTTGGGCCGTTCGCCTCTCACGACGACGCCGTGCAGTTGTGCGAGAGCCTGAAATCCGCCGGCGGTTCTTGCATGATTCAGAAGAATTGAAGTGGGCTTGGTCTGCATTCGGTGCGCATCATCGCAACCAACCGCACCGTCGCCAAGGTTCCAGCAGAGACCATGCTTGCGACGGGCTTGACCCTGTCGGCACGCGCGGGCTAAGCCGCCCGGGTGGCGGAACATGCATTCATCACGGGACTTTCCGGTAACAAGATAACGGCGGCAGAACGCTCGTTCCTGCGCGAATCCTCGCCGTGGGGATTGATCCTGTTCAAGCGCAACGTCATGACGCCGGATCAGGTGGCGGCGCTGGTGAAGGATTTTCGCGATGCAATCGGCCGCGCCGATGCGCCGGTCTTGATCGATCAGGAAGGCGGGCGGGTCGCGAGGCTCGGGCCGCCGCACTGGCCGGATTATCCGCCGGGGACCGCCTATGGCCGCATCTATGAGCGTGATGCCGCGAGCGGATTGGCGGCCGCCCGGCTGGGCGCGCGCCTGATCGCTTCGGATCTTGGCGCCCTCGGCATTACCGTCGACTGCCTGCCGATTGCGGACGTGCCGTCGATCGGCGCCGATCCGATCATCGGCGATCGCGCCTATGGTACGTCGGTGCTCCAGGTTGTCGCGATCGCGCGGGCGATCACGCAGGGCCTGATGGAAGGTGGAGTGCTACCGGTGCTTAAGCACATACCGGGGCATGGCCGCGCCAACGTCGACAGTCATCTGAAGTTGCCGGTGGTGGATACCGATCGCGACGTGCTGACGAGCTCCGACTTCGCCGCATTCCGCGAACTGGCGGATCTGCCGCTCGGCATGACCGCGCACGTTGTGTACGCCGCCATCGATCCCGAACGCCCGGCCACGACTTCAGCCATAATGATCGGTGATGTGATTCGCGGTGTGATCGGATTCGATGGCGCGCTGATGACGGACGACATTGCCATGGGAGCGCTGTCCGGTTCGATTGCACAACGCACCCGGGCTTCACTTGCTGCCGGGTGCGACTTGATTCTTCATTGCAACGGAAACCTCGATCAGATGCAGCAGGTCGCCGCCAACGTAGGCGTGCTTGCCGGCGCCGCCGCTGAGCGCGCAGCGCGTGCCCTGAGCGCGCGCGCGCAGCCGGTCCCGATCGATCTTCGGGCGGCACGCCAGGCGTTTTCGCATATGATGGACGGGGTCTGGCCGGTCAACGCACGGATGGGCTCCGCATGAGCGCCGAAGTGCTGCCGTTTTCGCAGGATGCGAACGTCGAACGCGCGTCGGACGAACCGGCGTTGATCGTCGACGTCGAAGGTTTTGAAGGTCCGCTCGATCTGCTGCTGACGCTGTCGCGGCAGCAAAAGGTCGATCTCGCCAAGATCTCGATCCTGGCGCTGGCCAACCAATACCTTGCCTTTATCGACGCCGCGCGCCGCCTGCGGCTGGAACTCGCCGCCGATTACCTGGTGATGGCCGCCTGGCTCGCCTATCTCAAGTCGCGCCTGTTGTTGCCGGAGGCGCCGGGCGAAGACGGTCCGAGTGCGGCCGACATGGCCAACGCGCTCGCGCTTCGGCTGAAACGGCTCGAGGTCATTCGCGATGTCGGCAGTCAGTTGTTCGAGCGCGCGCAGCTCGGTCGGGATGTGTTCGGCCGCGGCGATCCGGAACCGATCGCCGAGATCAAGCGGCCGGAATGGACCGCGACGCTTTATGATCTGCTCACGGCCTATGCCAATGACCGGCAAAAGCATGCGCTGTCGCGGGTGCGTTTTGCCAAGCGCACGGTGTGGTCGCTCGCGGAGGCGCGGGCGGCGATCGATCGCTTGATTGGGACGAGCAAGGACTGGAACCGGCTCGACGACTACCTGATCCGGTACGTGGTCGAGCCCGCCATGCGTTCGACGGTGATGGCATCGAGCCTGGCTGCGACGTTGGAAATGGTCCGCGAAGGAGTGATGGAATTGCATCAGAACACGGCGTTCGCTCCGATCTATGTGCGCAAGCGCGCCGAGCCCGGCGACGGTGCGATGGGGTCCAGCGGTCCCCCGTCTGCCGATGTCAACGAATAGCAAGTCGGGAGAGACAACGGATGGCGAGTTTGGCCGAGAAGCGCATGATCATCACCGACGATACGATCCCCGACGACGCCAGTGGTCCCGCAGCCGACGCGCGGCCGGACGAGCTGCGGCTGCTGGAAGCATTGCTGTTCGCCTCGCACGAACCGCTCGACGAGAAGACCCTGGCGAAACGCTTGCCCGAGGGTGTCGACGTGAACGCCTCGCTCAAGCGCTTGCAAGCGGATTACGCCCACCGTGGCGTCAATCTGGTTCACATCGGTAACAAATGGGCGTTTCGCACCGCCAACGACCTGCGCTGGTTGCTGACGCATGAAAGCGTCGAACAGAAAAAGCTGTCGCGCGCGGCGATCGAAACGCTGGCGATCATCGCCTATCACCAGCCGGTGACACGACACGAAATCGAGGAAATCCGCGGCGTCACGACCGCCAAGGGCACGATCGATGTCCTGCTCGAAACAGGCTGGCTGCGCTTGCGCGGTCGCCGCAAATCGCCGGGCCGACCGCTGACATACGGGACCAGCGAGACGTTCCTGTCGCATTTCGGACTGGAGCAGCTGTCCGATCTGCCCGGACTGGAGGACCTCAAGGGGCTCGGCCTGTTCGATGCCCGCTTGCCTCCGGGCTTTATCGTGCCGATGCCCTCGGACGATCCGGCGTTGCGCGACGACGAGGACCCGCTGGAACCCGGCGATGTCGATCTCGATCTCGGACTGGCGCCGCGGCCGGAGCCGGAAGGCGAGGCCTAGCCTGCATCGCGGTTAATGGCAGCAGAACGCGGCTTTTCGCGGTCAAGCGGCGCTCAATCGCGCGACCGTGTCGATATCGAGCAGGCCCAACTCCTTGTTTTTGCCGCCGCCGAGGCCTAGTTTCTGGGCTCAGTTGGAAGGCGGGTACGGCACCGTGCGGCCCGTTGGTGCGGAGGATAACCCGATGGGTTCACTAAGCATTTGGCACTGGATCATTGTGATCGGCGTGGTCCTGCTGCTGTTTGGGCGAGGCAAGATTTCCGAGCTGATGGGCGATGTCGCCCAGGGCATCAAGGCCTTCAAAAAAGGCATGGCAGACGACGACGTCGTCAAATCCGAGCCGGCCAAGTCGGAGCCGGCAAAAACCATCGATCACCAGCCGGGCGATCCCGTGAAGACGCGATCGGAAACGACGGTCTAACGCAGTCCGTCGCCGCCGGCCGTGTCCGGCATGGGCGTGCGGGCCGGGCGCCGCGCGTTGGGGATTGCGAACAGACATCCGCTGGCGTCTATAACGTATGCTTGAGCGTAACTTGATCTACGGTCCGCGCCCCATTCCATCCTTTGGCGCGCAATCGGGGTAGCCGACCGGCTTTCACTCCGCTTGATTGCGCGCTTGGAGTCAGACGTTCGATGTTCGACATTAGCTGGGGCGAACTCATGCTGATCGGCGTGGTGGCGCTGATCGTCATCGGGCCTAAGGAGCTGCCCGGTGTTCTGCGCATGGTCGGCCAGTGGATCGGCAAAATTCGCCGCATGGCGGCAGAATTTCAAAGCCAATTCCAGGAAGCGATGCGCGAAGCTGAGATGTCCGACCTGAAGAAACAGGTCGACGAACTCAATGACACCGCGCGCGGCATGAGCTCTCACTTTGATCCGCTGGATCTCAACAGCACGAACCCGGCCAGCAAGCCGGCCGATGTCGCGGCAACGGCTCCGGTAGCAACGCCCGAGACGCCGTCGCCGGTCACCGCCACGGAGCCGGTCGCGACACAGCCGTTGCCCGATGTGACGGTGCCAATGCCGGAAGCCCCGCCGCCGGTCACCGAAAAGGATTTTGCCGCAGCGTCCGAACCGTCGTCGCCGCCACCGGGCGAGGGCGAAGGGGGCCGGCGCTCATGAAAAGCGAAGAAGACGAAAAGGAAATCGAAGCGACCAAGGCGCCGCTGATGGAGCATCTGGTCGAGCTGCGGACGCGGCTGATCTGGGCGCTCGCGGCGTTTGCCATCATGTTCGCCGGCTGTTTCTTCTTCGCCAAGCAGATCTACAACGTGCTGACCTGGCCCTATGTGTGGGTCGCCGGCGCGGAAAACGCGAAATTCATTTACACCGGGCTGCTGGAATATTTCGTCGTCCAGCTCAAGGTAGCGATGTTCGGAGCGGCGTTCCTATCGTTTCCGGTGGCTGCGATCCAGATCTACAAATTCGTTGCGCCCGGACTTTACCGGCAGGAACGACAGGCCTTTCTGCCCTATCTGGTGGCGACGCCGATCTTCTTCTTCCTTGGCTCCATGGTGGTTTATTTCCTGGTGTGGCCGATGCTGGCGCGCTTTTCCATCAACATGCAGCAGTCGGCAGCCGAGGGACAGGCCGCGATCGAGCTGCTGCCCAAGGTCGACGACTATCTGACCCTGTTGATGAAGCTGATCTTCGCTTTCGGCATCGCGTTCCAGCTGCCGGTGATCCTGACATTGTTGGGGCGGGTCGGGATCATCACCTCGGACCAGCTCAAATCGAAGCGGCGGTATTTCATCGTGGTCGCCTTCATCATCGCGGCGGTGCTGACCCCGCCCGATGTGTTGAGCCAATTGTCCCTTGCGCTGCCGCTGCTGCTTCTCTACGAGGGATCGATTCTGTCGGTGCGGATCGTGGAAAAGCGGACGCAGAAGGCGCGATCGGCGGCCGCGGCCGCCGCGGCTGGCGCCAAGCCGGCCGAGTGATCGAGGGGTACGCGGCGGGCCGCATTTGTTAGGTTGTCCTGGCCAGCTTTGTCCCGGTTTTGTCTCGGCCGGTTTTGTCCCGGCCATCGATGCCTTTGCCTCAGCAATGTTGGGGCCGGGCCTGACCAAGAATCTCTGTTCGGAATTCGCTCATGCACGATATCAAATGGATTCGCGAAAACGCCGCTGCGTTCGATCAATCGTTGGCGCGGCGGGGATTGGCGGGCGAAGGCCAGCGCCTGATCGCGATCGATGAGCGCCGCCGTGCGCTGATCACCAAACTCGAACATGCGCAGGCGCGACGCAACGCGGCCTCGAAGGACATCGGCGAGGCTAAGAAGAAGAAAGACGACGCCAAGGCGCAGGAATTGATGATCGAGGTCGCCGAGCTGAAGGCCGCAATCCCGGCGCTCGAGACCGAAGAAAAAATCGTCTCGCGCGAATTGGACGATGCGCTGGCGCAAATTCCCAACTTGCCGCTCGACGACGTGCCGAATGGCAAGGACGCCGACGACAATATCGAGCACCACAAATTCGGCGCCCGGCGCGACTATCAGTTCACGCCCAAGCAGCATTTCGAGCTCGGCGAAGCGCTCGGATTCATGGACTTCGAAAGCGCGGCGAAATTATCCGGAGCGCGCTTCGTCGTCTTGAAGAAAGGCCTTGCCCGGCTCGAACGCGCGCTCGGGCAATTCATGCTCGATCTTCACACCAACGAGCACGGATATATGGAAGTCAGCCCGCCGCTGCTGGTGCGCGATGAGGTGATGTTCGGCACCGCGCAATTGCCGAAGTTCGAAGAAGATCAGTTCTGGGCGATCGGCGGTGAGATCTTCGTCGGGCGCAGCGAGGCCTATCTCGATGATGTCGCACAGTCGACCGAAGCCGCGACGCAGCAAGCCGGATATCCGCATGTGCTGCGGGCGCTGAAACGGGGACGGCTGGGCCTGATCCCGACCGCCGAGGTCCCGCTTACGAATCTGGTGCGTGAATCCATTCTCGATGAGGCCGCGCTGCCGATGCGCCTCACTGCCTGCACCCCCTGTTTCCGCGCCGAGGCGGGCGCCGCCGGCAGGGATACGCGCGGCATGATCCGGCAGCATCAGTTCACCAAGGTAGAACTGGTCTCCATCACGACGCCGGAGCAAAGCAAGGACGAGCATGAGCGGATGCTGAGCTGTGCGGAGGAGGTGCTGCGGCGTCTCGATCTGCATTATCGGGTGGTGACGCTGTGTACCGGCGACATGGGCTTTGCGTCGCAGAAGACCTACGACATCGAGGTCTGGTTGCCCGGCCAGAACATGTTCCGGGAGATTTCATCGTGTTCCGTCTGCGGAGAATTCCAGGCGCGCCGCATGAGTGCACGCTACCGCAGCAGGGAGGGCCGGCAGGTCCGCCATGTTCACACGCTCAACGGCTCGGGGGTCGCCGTCGGCCGGGCGTTGATCGCGGTGATGGAGAATTACCAGCAGGCCGATGGTTCGATCGCCGTGCCGGCGGTGTTGCAGCCCTACATGGGTGGAATGAAAGTGATTCAACAGTGAGCGTTAGTTGCCGAGTGGACGATGCGGCCGCTTCGCCTCTCAGATGGGGCGGTGAAGCGTGATGCGCATTCTGGTCACCAATGATGACGGCATTCACGCGCCCGGGCTCGACGTCTGCGCGGAGATCGCGCGCGCGATGTCGGACGACGTCTGGATCGTTGCGCCTGAGAGCGATCAGTCGGGGGTATCGCACTCGCTGTCCCTCAACGACCCGCTGCGCCTGCGCCAAGTGGAAGAACACCGTTTCGCTATCCAGGGCACGCCGACCGACTGCGTGATCATGGGCGTGCGGCATATTCTCGATGGCCGACCGCCGGACCTGATCTTGTCCGGGGTCAACCGCGGACAGAACGCTGCGGAGGACGTGACGTATTCCGGAACGATTGCCGGCGCGATGGAGGGGACAATCCTCGGAGTTCCCTCGCTCGCGTTGTCGCAATCCTATGGCGCCACCAGCCGGCAGAAGCCGCACTGGGAGACGGCGATCAGCTTCGGCCCGGACATCATCCGCAAGGTGCTGGCGGAAGGCATCCCGCGCGACGTGCTGGTTAATGTCAATTTTCCGGATTGTCCGCCGGACGAAGTCAAGGGCATTGCCGTCTCCACCCAGGGCAAGCGCGAGCAGGAGCTGCTGCGCATCGACGCCCGCCATGACGGCCGCGGCAATCCTTATTACTGGATTGCGTTCGCCCGGCGCGAACGCCCTGAACCGGCCAACGGAACCGATCTCTCGGCGATCGCCAACAAGCGCATCTCGGTGACGCCGCTGCGGCTCGACATGACCGACGAGCCCTATATGACGCGGCTCGCGCAGTTGTTCGGCTGAGCGGATCGAAGCCGCGCTTCAAGCCAGGGGTATGTTGAAGCGCAGCGCCGTCGCCAGCAGGCCTTGTCGATAATAGAACCGGTGCGCGAGCGTATTGGCGAGCGCGGTGTCGAGGACGAGTTTCCCGCATCCGCGGGCGCGCCCTTCGGCCTGAAGCCGTTGCATCAGAACGCGGCCGTGACCCTCGCCGCGATGCACGGCATCGGTCACGAGATCGTCGACGTAGAGATGCGCGCCATGCATCAGGTTGTCCTGGATGCGATATCCGGCGAGGGCGAGGGGTTTCGCTCCGTGCCAGACGGCGAGCAGACGGTAGCCGGCGTTGGCCTGACGCTGCCAGCGGGCGACGAAGTCCTGCTCCGAATGAAGGTGCGGCCGCAACTGGCGCATCACGTCGTAGCAGACCCTGATCTCGGCCTCGCGATCGACATGCCGTACTTCCGGCGTCAGCGGACCGCCATCTGTTGTTTCGACCTCGGTATTCCCATTCATGGCGCATGGACCTCACGAGGGATCGGAGGGGCGAACCGCAGCGCGACGCCCAATCGGTTCCAATTGTTGATGGTGCCGATAGCGAGGGTCAGGTACACGACCTCGGTTTCGGTGAAGTGGTTGCGGACGGCGGCGTAGGCTTCGTCGGAAGCGCCGCGTGCCGGCAGGTCGGTCAGGTTCTCGGCCCAGGCGAGCGCCGCGCATTCGCGTTCGGAGAACACGCCGGCGTCTTTCCAGGTGGCGACGAGGTCGAGCTTGGCACGGTCGACCCCGATCTTGCGGGCGACGTTGAGGTGAATCTGGACGCAGAATGCGCAGCCGTTGATCTGCGAGGTCCGCAACTTGACGAGTTCGGTCAGCGCCTTATCGAGGCCTGAATGGTCGACGGCCTGTCCCAGCGCAACCAGGGCCGCATAGGCCTCGGGCGCAAGTTTCCGGAAGGCGTCATAGTCGTAACGGACATGCGGGGCGGTCACGGGCTGGCTCATTTCGACCGGGTGGGTTATTATCAGAGCACGAATAACATATCAGGGCTCTGATATCATGAGCAAGCGTTCAATGTCGCCGCGATTGCCCAAGGCCGGCGAGGGCAAGCGGGGGGGGCAGGGCTATTTCGGCTATCTGCTGCGTCAGGCCGCCGGCGCGCACCGGCTGCGGCTGGAGCGGGCGCTTGCCGATCTCGATGTCACCCCGCCGCAATTCATGGTCTTGACCATGCTGGCGGCCTATCCGGGCCAATCCAACGCCGATCTCGCCCGGGTCGCGCTGCTGACGCCGCAGACCGTCAGCGTGATCATCGCCAACCTGGAGCGCATCGGCGCGGTGGAGCGGCGGGCACACGCCGTTCACGGACGGATCCAGCACCTCGATCTCTCCGCCAGCGGCCGCGCCCTGCTGGCGGAATGCCGGGCCCGCGCCCACGCGGTCGAGCGTGAACTCGCCGAAGGCCTCTCGCGCACGGAGCAACAGACAATCCGCTCGTGGCTCAGCCGTATTGCGACCGGCGTGGACGGCGATGATTGATCCTGTTGCATCGGCCAGTGCGTGCGCGCCCACTCATCGGCAAAATCCAAATCGCGCCAGGCGGACGCGCGGACAGACTCGGGCTATAGTGACTTGCTCACAACGGTGATGCGCGCCAAGCCTGTGGCGTTGCCCCGATCGGGATCGGACGGGAGACCTGGGTGAACGGAATACCGCCAGCCGACGATCGGGTCGGACGCATGGGGTTTCTGCTCAACCTGCGTCGGCGCGGGATCGGCGCCCCGGCGGTGTTGCGGGCGATGGACGAGGTGCCGCGCGAGCATTTTGTGATGCCCGCGAACCTTGATTTGGCTTATGCCGACCACGCGATGCCGATCGCCTGCGGGCAGACCATCAGCCAGCCCTATATCGTGGCCTTCATGACCGAGCAGCTGGCGATCGAGCCGCAGCATCGGGTGCTCGAGGTGGGAACCGGTTCGGGCTATCAGGCCGCAGTGCTGTCGCGGTTGGCGCGCGAGGTCATCAGCATCGAGCGCTACCGCACCTTGGCCGATGCTGCGCGCATCCGCCTGCAGACGCTCGGCTTCAGCAATGTGGACGTGGTCGTCGGCGACGGATTCCTCGGACTTCCCGATCGTGCGCCGTTCGATCGCATCATCGTGACAGCGGCGGCCGAGGAGGTACCGGAGGCGCTGATCGATCAGCTGGCCGACGACGGCATCATGGTTTTGCCGCTGGGGCCGCATGCCGGGACGCAGTGCTTGGTGAAATTAACCAAGACTGAAGAAGATCTCGTGCGGGAGGATCTGATCGCGGTCCGCTTTGTTCCGCTAATACCCGGTCAAGCACGCGAATTGTAAGTAAATTCGCCACTTCTTGTCAGGCTTAAGCGATCGTTTTCGCTTAAAACTATGTTTACTTCGCGGGTGTTTAACTCGCTCGTCTTCCAGTGTTGCGTGCGAGCGAGTAACCATATGCGTGCTCCCGTCGAGATTTCTCGCGCTTCCCTGCGCGTGGCTGCGGTCGCGCTGGTCGCGATCGGCACCGCAGGATGCAGCGGAGAAGTCACCCGCTTCGACGAAAATCCGTTTTCCAGTCCTTACGCGTCGAAGAACGCACCCCCGAGCGAAGTGACAGGGACGGCGCCGCCGGTGCAGGCCGCACCGTCCGGTCGCATTGAATCGCAACCGCTGCCACAGACCCAGTCCTACCAACCTTTGCCGCCGCCACCGAACCGGCAATCGGCGCTGCCGCCACCGCCGGCGCCCTCCGGCGGGTCGACCGGCATGACGTCCTATAGTCCAACGACGGCATCCTCCGATGTTACCGGTGCAGTCAGGCCCGCGGCCGGGCGCAACAATTGGGATCGGGATGGCGGCACCGCGGTCACCGTTGCACCGGGCGACACTGTCGACACGCTGTCGCGCCGATACGGGGTTCCAGCCGCCGCGATCACGCAGTCCAATGGACTGAGCGCCGCATCGCCGTTGCAACCGGGCCAGCGGGTGGTTATTCCGCGCTATAATTATGCCAGCGTCGCTGCCGCGCCTGCCAATCGCACCGCCCCGCTCAAGCCAGCGCCGACCATCGTCGCCGGCGCTGCGCCGAGCACGCCGCGCGCGATCGGACCGCGTGTCTCGCCGCCCGGCGGCGTGCACGTGGTGCAGCCGCACGAGACGCTGACGTCGATTTCCAAGCACTACGGCAAGTCGGTCACCGACGTGGCGAGCGCCAACCATATCCCGCCCTACACGCGGGTGAAGATGGGTGACCGGATCACGATTCCCGGGACCACAGTTGCTGCGATCGCGCCCAAGCCGCCGGCAGTGCCGGCGGTCGCAGCACCGCACGCGCAACCGCCGGCGCAGAAGTTCGTGCGCGTAGAACCGCCGCCGCGGGCGCAGGTGCTGACGTCGCCATCCGAGACCCGCGACGACGAGGCCGCAAGCACGACGTCCAGCAACGCAACGCCGTCGTTTGGCTGGCCGGCCCGCGGACGGGTGATCGCGGCGTTCGGGGAAAAATTGCCGAGCGGTCAGCCGAATGACGGAATCAATCTTGCCGTTCCGGAAGGCACCGCCGTGCGCGCTGCGGAAGACGGTGTCGTCGCCTATGCTGGGAGCGAGCTGCGGGGCTATGGCAACCTGATCCTGATCCGCCACCCCAACGGCTTCGTCACCGCCTATGCGCACACCAGCGAAATCCTGGTCAAGCGCAACGATCCGGTCAAGCGTGGGCAAGTGATCGCGCGCTCCGGCGCCACCGGCACGGTGACGACGCCGCAACTGCATTTTGAAACCCGCAAGGGCTCCGCACCGGTCAATCCGATGCAATACCTGCCGGCCGGCGTCTAAGGCGCTAGCGACTTTTGGTCGGGGCCGTGCTGAGCGGCACGTTAAGGCGGCCGGCCAAATCCTGCACGAATTGCCAAGCGACGCGGCCGGAGCGTGAGCCGCGGGTGGTGGCCCATTCCAGTGCCTCGCGCCGCAGGTCTTCCGGCGCGATCGCGATGTGGAAATGCGCGATGTAGGCCTCGACCATGGCGAGGAACTCATCCTGGCTGCAGCGGTGGAAGCCGAGCCAGAGCCCGAAGCGGTCGGACAGCGACACCTTTTCCTCGACGGCCTCGCCGGGATTGATCGCGGTCGATCGTTCGTTTTCCATCATGTCGCGCGACATCAGGTGGCGCCGGTTCGAGGTGGCGTAGAGAATAACGTTTTCCGGTCGGCCCTCGATGCCGCCTTCCAGCACCGCCTTGAGCGACTTGTAGGAAGTGTCCTCGCCGTCAAAGGAGAGGTCGTCGCAGAACACGATAAAGCGATAGATCGATCCGCGCAGCAGAGCCATCAGGTCGGGCAGGCTCTCGATGTCCTCGCGATGGATTTCGATGAGTTTGAGCAGTCCGGCTTTCTTGCCGAGCGCGGCATTGATGTCGGCATGGACCGCCTTGACCAAGGAGGACTTGCCCATGCCGCGGGCGCCCCACAGCAGCGCGTTGTTGGCCGGCAGGCCGCGGGCGAACCGCTCGGTGTTCTCGACCAGAATATCGCGCATCCGGTCGATGCCCTTGAGCAGGGACATTTCCACCCGATTGACCCGCGGCACCGGGGTCAGCGCATGGCCCGCCGGGTGCCAGGTAAAAGCGTCGGCCGCGGTGAAGTCAGGCGCCGACGGCGCCGGCGGAATCAGGCGTTCCAGCGCTTCGGCAATACGCCTGAGCACATCCGCCGGAAGGTCGCTATTGGCTGGTTTGGAAGGCTTTTTCGCCATGGAGGGGGTTCGTTGGTTGGACCAGACCCTTAGCGGGGTGGGGAGCGCGATGCAAGGCGCCAGCGTGGATCCGCCGTTGCATTCGGATTTCGCTCCGATCAGTGTGCGGGCCCCGGCGCGTGCAAGCGGGCCGGCATTGTGAGCGGCTACGCGCGTTCCGATCGAGGAAAGCCCATGCGACTCCTGGTTTTGCCCGGTGATGGAATTGGACCCGAGATTACGGCGGCGACGCTCGCGGTGTTGCGGGCGGCGTCCGACCGCTACCAGCTCGAACTGGACATTGCCGAGGAGGCGGTGGGGCATGACAGCCTGCGCCGGTTCGGGACCACGGTGCGGCCGGAACTGCTCACCGCCGCCCGCAGCGCCGACGGCCTGGTGCTCGGCCCGACCGCGACGTTCGATTTCAAGGACGAGGCGCGCGGCGAAATCAATCCCTCGATGTTCTTTCGCAAGAACCTCGATCTGTTCGCCAATATCCGGCCGGCACGGACCTATCCCGGCATGCCCAACAAGGTCGGACCCTTCGACCTCGTCGTGGTGCGGGAAAACACCGAGGGCTTTTATGCCGACCGCAACATGGAACTCGGCAATGGCGAGATCCTGGTCACGCGCGATGTCGCGATTTCGCTGCGCCGCATCACGCGCCCGGCCTGTATCCGCATCGCCCGGGCCGCGTTCGAACTCGCCGAGCGCCGGCGCAAGTACGTCACCATCGTGCACAAGGCGAACGTGCTGAAAATCGGCGACGGCATGTTCATCGAAGAGTGTCGAAATACGGCGAAGCAATTTCCCTCTGTCACGGTCGACGATATCATCGTCGATGCGATGATGGCGCACGTCGTGCGCGCGCCGGCGCGGTTCGACGTCGTGGTGACGACCAACATGTACGGCGACATCCTGTCCGACCTGACATCGGAGCTGTCGGGCAGCATCGGGCTCGGGGGCTCACTCAACGCTGGGGTCGAGCACGCGATGGCGCAGGCCGCGCATGGCTCGGCGCCCGATATCGCCGGCCAGAACATTGCCAATCCGTTTTCGCTCATTCTCTCGGTCGCACTGCTGCTCGACTGGCATGGTCGGCGCCGGCAACGAAAGGCGTTCGAGGCCGCCGCCGCGGCCATCGAACGCGCGGTCGAGGCGGCGGTGGCAGCCCATGAGGTCACACCCGATATCGGAGGCAAGCTCGGCACCAAGGAAACCGGCGCGATGCTGGCCGCGCGACTGGCGCGGCCATGAGCGGACAACGGTGCGACAGCCACGTTCATATCGTCGGCTCGCACGAGCGCTATCCGCAAGTGGCATCGCGCACCTACCTGGCGGGGCCGGCGACGCTCGAGGAACTGCGTCGCGTGGCGAGCGCGCGCGGCATCTCGCGTTTCGTGATCTCGCAACCGAGTTTCTACGGCACCGACAATACGCTGCTGCTGGAAAGCCTCGATATCCTGGGCGCGCGGGGCAGGGGCGTCGTTGTCGTTGATCCGGATGCGATCGCAGCCGAGACGCTCGCGGATTATGCCGCCAGCGGGGTCTGCGGGCTGCGCATCAATCTCTACAGCGTGCTGGGCACGCGGGAGCGTCGCCTCGATCGCGCCTTCACGGCGCAGGCGTCGGTTGCCCGCAGCATGGACTGGCACGTCGAAGTGATCGCACCAATCGGCGTGCTGGCCGCGCACGTCGACATGCTGGTACGCTCGCACGTTGCCGTGGTCATCGACCATTACGGGGTCTACGGCCAAGCACGGCCGGAATCCGCCGAGGGCGAGCGCCTGTTGGAATTGCTCAGGCATCGGCATGTCTGGATCAAGCTGTCGGCGCCCTATCGGGTCTCCGACAATCCGCTGGAAACGCATCCGGACAAGGCCTGGCTGGCGGCGATCCTGGCGGTTGCCGCCGACCGCTGCGTGTGGGGCAGCGACTGGCCGCATACGCCCGCGCACGAGGCGCAGCAGGGCGGCAATATCCCGGGTATTTACCGGCCGCTGGCCTACGCGCAGCTGGTCGACGACTTCCTGGCCGCGCTGCCGCCGGGCGACCTTGCGGATCGCATCATGGCTGACAATCCCAGCCGGCTTTATCGGTTCGCGGACTAAGGCCGCTAGTCGAACGCGGGATCGATTGGAACCCGATAGCCATTGGCCAGCCGGTTGGTTTCGTTCGCCATCCCGACCACCGCCATCAGTTCGCCGAACATGGTCTCGGTCATGCCGGCCTTGCGCGCGGCGGCGGAATGACTGGCGATGCAATAGCCGCAGCCATTGGTGACGCTCACCGCGAGATAGATCAGCTCCTTCACCAGCGGGCTTAACGCACCGTCCGCCATCACCTCCTTGACGCTGTCCCAGGTCCGCTTGAGCGTTGCGGGATCGTGCGCGAGATATTTCCAGAAATTGTTGACGTCCTCGACTTGGCGCAGCGTCTTGATGTCGTCATAGACGGCGCGGACTTCGGGCGAGGCCTTCGCATAGTCGATCGGCATGGGTTTGCTCATGGTTCCTCCTTAATGCGGCTGATGGCAGCGCGATCATAGAGCGGCTTGCCGCCCGCCCAAACCGGTTCGAGGAGCCTTGAAATGGTGGCGCGAACGCGTAGGCTGCGGGCTCTCCCATATTTCGCGTATCCGGAGCTGACGCCCATGCTAAGCACCCGTCGCGGCCTCATGATCTTGTCGCTGTTAGGAATGCTGGCGCCGTTGCCGGTGTCGGCCGAAACCGCCCGGATCTACGTCACCAACAGTGCAGGCGACAGCATCCACGTGATCGATCCTGCGACCAACAAGGTGGTGCAGGAGATCAAAGGCATCGAGGCGCCGCACGGCATCGGCTTCGCGCCGGACGGTTCCAAGGTCTATGTCAGCGACGAGGCCGAATCCACCCTCGACGTGTTCGATCGCGCCAGCGGCAAGCTGATCAAGAAGATCCCGCTCAGCGACCATCCCAACAATATCGCCGTGACCAAGGACGGCGGTCGGGTGATCGTCGGGATTGCGCGGGGAGCGGGCGCGCTCGACATCATCGATACGACCTCGCTGACCAGGACCAAGAGCATCCCGGTCCACGGGCGGCTGCACAACGTCTATGTGACTCCGGACGGCAAGTACGCGATCACTGGCTCGATTCGCAGCAAGATGCTGACCGTGATCGATCTTGCGACCGAAGAGCCGGCGTGGGAGCTCCAACTCGATCAGGGAATCCGCCCGATGACGATCGAGGCCAACGCCGACGGATCGACCCGCCGCATTTTCATCCAGCTGTCGGAACTCAATGGTTTTGCCGTGGTCGATTTTGCCGCGCGCCAGCAGGTCGCCAAGATTGTGCTGCCGGACACGGCAGTCGAATTCGAGTCCGACGAGGGGCGCGCGTCGGCGCCGTCCCATGGCATCGGGGTTTCACCCGATGGCAAGACGCTGTGGGTCACCAGCATTCCCAACAACGCGGTGTTTGCCTACGGGCTCGACGATCTCAAACTGCTCGGGCAGGTGGCGCTGCCGGAGCTTAAGTTGCCGGGGCACGGACCGATCGGCGCGGTCCCGAACTGGGTCACGTTCACTCCGGACGGCAAGACGCTCTATGTCTCCAACGCCGGACTGAGATCGGTGTCGGCGATCGATACCCGGGAGATGAAGCTGATTGCCACGATTGCTGTGGGCGAGGTGCCCAAGCGCATCAACACCATGGTGATGCGCTGACGAATTTGTTGCCCCGCCTCAAGGGCCGGGCGGCAATTGCTGCCCGTTGACCCATTGCGCGAGCGACTTCCAGGCCGGATCATCCTTGGTGGCGAATTGCCGGCCGCCGGAATGAAAGACGTCGCCACCGGCTTCCGGGGCGAGGGGATGCAGCAGCAGCCGGCTGGTGGCGGGATCACCCGGGTTCACCAGCTGCGAGACAACCTCAAAATTGCGGTGCGATTGCTCCCGGGTCCATGCGTTCTGACCGGACGGCAATTTTTCCAGATGCAGGGCATTGTTGCTTTCGGCGTGGCAGACGTAGCAGCGGGTGTGGCCGGAGCGCTTTTGCAGGAAGATCGGCTCGACCCGGACCTTGTAGAACTCGAAATCGAGGACCGGCTTCGGCTTGGGATCGGCGTCGGCGTCAGCCGCCGCCAGGACGAGAATGGCTGCCGCGGCGATCGTTCGGCCACCCACCATGCGGTTCCTCCCCTTGTTTTGAGGGATCATAGCAGAACCGCCGGGCGCCTCCACGGGCTTGATCGTGTGCAAATTCGGCCCGGGCGGCGGCGGTTCGGCGCGGGCGGCTGCCGTTGCATTCGGGCTCGCGGCCAGTATAGTCCGCGCCATCTTCGGCAGCTCACCGGAGTTCCCGCATCGAAGCCCGATCGGCTGGCGGATTCTAAGGGGATTGATGATGTTTATCACGCCGGCTTACGCGCAGGGCGTATTCGGAAGCGGCGGCAGCGACATGTTTGTCCAATTGCTGCCGTTCGCACTCATCTTCGTCATCATGTATTTTCTGATTCTGCGTCCGCAGCAGCAGCGAGCGAAGCAGCATCAGGCCATGGTGAAGAACTTGCGCCGCGGCGACACGGTCGTTACCTCCGGCGGGCTGGTCGGTCGGGTCACCAAGGTGGTCGATGACGACTACATCGAAGTCGAAATCGCCGACGGGGTGCGCGTACGCCAGATGCGGGCGATGGTCACGGAAGTCCGAGCCAAGGGCGAGCCGGTCAAGGAAGACAGCACCAGCTGACAGGCTTGGCTGCGGTTGAGGGCGGCGGGAACGGTCGAGGTTCATGCTTTATTTTTCGCCAGGCAAGGCGGCAGCGATCCTGCTCACGGCATTCGTCGTGTGCGCGTTTGCGATTCCGAACTTCTTCCCCGAGAGCATGGTCAAGACCTGGCCGACGTGGGCCCAGCGCCGGATCGTGCTCGGATTGGATCTGCAAGGTGGTTCGCACATCCTGTTCGAGGTCGATACCAACGAAGTGCGCAAGGATAAGATTCAGGCGCTGCTCGATGATGTTCGCCGCGTGCTGCGGGACGCCAAGATCGGCTATACCGGCCTCGTCGCGCGCGGAAGTTCGGTCGAGGTTCGCATTCGCGAAGGCTCCGATCCGCAAGTAGCGCTGACGAAGCTCCGCGAATTGTCGCAACCGTTGGGCGGCATTCTCAGCGGCACCGGCCAACGCACGGTCGATATCACCGACGCCGGCGGCGGACTTATTCGCCTGGCGGTGACCGACGCGGCGATGACCGAGCGCATTCGCCAGACCGTCGATCAGTCGATTCAAAAGATTGAAAGCCGGGTCAATCAGCTTGGAACGGTCGAGCCGTCGATCCAGCGTCAGGGCACCGACCGCATCCTGGTTCAGGTGCCGGGCCTCAATGATCCGCAACGGCTGATCGACATCGTCGGCAAGACCGCAAAGCTGACGTTCCGCATGGTCGACAGTTCGGTCAATCCGGACCAGGCCGCGCAGGGTCAGATTCCGCCCGACGACGAGGTGCTGTTCGGCACGGAAAAAGAAGGCAAGCATCCCTACGTGGTCGAAAAGCGGGTCATGGTGTCGGGCGAAGATCTCACCGACGCCCAACCCGGTTTCGACAGCCAGCGTTCGGGCGAGCCGATCGTCAAGTTCAGCTTCAACACCCGCGGCGCCACCCGGTTCGCGCAAGCCACCTCGGAAAATGTCGGACGGCCGTTTGCGATCGTGCTCGACAATGAAGTGGTGTCCGCACCGGTCATCCAGACGCCGATCACCGGCGGGCAGGGTCAGATTTCCGGCCGGTTCACGGTCGAAGGCACCGTCGATCTCGCCATCGTGCTGCGTACCGGCGCATTGCCGGCGCGGCTGACGGTGGTCGAACAGCGCACCGTCGGCGCCGGGCTCGGCCAGGATTCGATCGAGAAGGGCAAGGTCGCCTCCTATGTCGGGGCAGCGCTCGTCGTCGTCTTCATGCTGGTGACCTACGGGCTGTTCGGGCTGTTCGCCAATATCGCGGTCATCATCAACGTGGCGATGATCTTCGGCGTGCTTTCGCTGCTGAGTGCGACGTTGACGCTGCCAGGCATCTGCGGCGTCGTGCTGACCGTCGGTATTGCGGTCGATTCCAACGTGCTGATCTATGAGCGTATCCGCGAGGAAATCCGCGGCGGGCGTTCGCCGATCACCGCCATCGACGCCGGGTTCACCCGGGCGCTGGCGACCATTCTCGATTCCAACATCACGACGTTCATTGCGGCCGCGGTGCTGTTCGTCATCGGGACCGGCCCGGTGCGTGGGTTTGCGGTCACGCTGGGCATCGGCATCGTGACCTCGCTGTTCACCGCCTTTACGCTGACGCGATTGATTGTCGCCTGGTGGGTCCGCGTGGTCCGCCCGCAGCGCGTACCGATCTGATGCAGCGGAGACGCCGGCTTTGACCTCCATTTTCATTTGGGTGACTCTCGCCGCGATCGCTGCGTTGAGCGTGGCGGCGGCGCTCGGGCTCATTCCGCGGTTGCACATCATCCCGCCCGACACCAAATTCGATTTCATCCGGTTCCGGCGCTTCAGCTTCCCGGCATCGGCGATGCTGTCGGTGATCGCGATCTCGCTGTATTTCTTCCACGGCCTCAATTTCGGCATCGACTTCAAGGGCGGCACCCTGATGGAGGTGCAGCAGAAGTCCGGCGATGCCGATCTCGCCAAAATGCGGGCAACGCTGGCAGGCCTCAATCTCGGTGACTTTCAGCTGCAGCAATTCGGCAGTGCGGCCAATGTGCTGATCCGGATTGCTCAGCAGCCCGGCGGCGACGCCGAGCAGCGGGTGGCGGTCGAGAAGGTGCAGAAGGCGTTCGGCGACGAGGTCGAATACCGCCGCGTCGAGGTGGTCGGACCGCGGGTGTCCGGCGAGTTGCTGTACATGGGCACGATCGGCATGTTCGTCGCGATCGGCGCCATCCTGATCTATCTCTGGTTCCGGTTCGAATGGCAGTTCGCGCTCGGCGCGATGATCGCGAACGTGCATGACATCGTGCTGACCATCGGCTTCATGTCGATCACCCAGATCGATTTCGATCTCACCAGCATCGCGGCGTTGCTGACGATTCTGGGCTACTCGCTCAACGACACCGTCGTGATCTATGACCGTATTCGCGAAATGCTGCGACGGTACAAGAAGATGCCGTTGCCGGAACTCTTGAACATCTCGATCAATCAGACGCTGTCGCGTTCGGTGGTGACCCATCTGACGGTGTCGCTGGCGTTGCTCGCACTGTTGGTGTTCGGCGGCCAGGCGATACACAGCTTCACCGCAACGATGATGTTCGGCGTCGTGCTGGTCGGCACCTACACGTCGGTGTTTATCGCGTCGCCGATCCTGATCTATCTCGGCGTCGGCGCCGGGCGCGCGGAGGCTGCCGACGCGCCCGACGGCAAACCCAAACGCTGAGCAGGCCGACGAATTGGATCGCGAGACCCCGCATCTGCCGCATCCGGCCCCGATCGAGGCCTATGGCGGTGGAGGATTTCGATTCGGCGGCATGTCGCACCGAGGATCGCTGCTGTGTACGCCGACCGGGATCTGGGCGTCGGCGGTCACGGTGCCGGCGGAGATCGACGAGCGGAGCCTTGCAATCGTGCTGAATGACACGCCGGCGGTCGAGCACTGCCTGATCGGAACCGGTCGTGATCCCTGGGCGCTGCCCGCGTCCTTGCACGACCAGTTCCGCAGTCGCCATATCAGGGTTGAGACCATGACCACCGGAGCGGCGGTGCGAACCTATAACATTCTGCTTGGCGAGCACCGGCATGTTGCCGCTCTGCTGATCGCGGTCGCGTGATCGGAAACAGGGTGACAATGTCGGGGCGCGGAACGATTGCGGGAACGCCGTCGCGGATTGCGGATAGTCTAGGGGTTGAATCGTGCGCGATCGCATTGCGGTCGCCAGCGGCGCGGAACGCGATGCAAGACACATTCTCATACTGCCAGCAGGTGGTGCGCGAGGCCGACAAGGATCGCTTCCTGGCGAGCCTGTTCGCGCCGGCCGACCGGCGTCCGGCGCTGTTTGCGCTCTACGCTTTCAATGTGGAGATTGCGCGGGTCCGCGAACTCGTCAGCGAGGCGCTGGCGGGCGAAGTACGGCTGCAATGGTGGCGCGATGCGCTTGATGGCGCCGCGCAGGGCGAGGTGCGGGCCAATCCGGTGGCCGACGCGCTGCTCGACAGCATCGCGCAGTTCAAGCTGCCGGTCGGCCCGATGCAGCGGCTGATCGAGGCGCGGACGTTCGATCTCTACGACGATGCGATGCCTTCGATGACGGAGCTCGACACCTATGCGCGCGATACGTCGTCGGCGCTGATCGAGCTTGCGGCGGCGATTCTCTGCGGCGCCGAGCAGGATCTCGGGGAAACCGCGATCCACGCCGGCATTGCTTACGCCATCGCCGGCTTGCTGCGGGCATTTCCGGTGCACGCGGCACGCGGGCAGCTCTATCTTCCGCGCGATCTGCTGGACCGTCACGGCGTCGACCGCGACGACATCTTTGCCGGCCGCGTGACCGAGGAATTACGCGCGGCGCTTGCTGAACTGCGCCAGCACGCCCGCCAGCATCTGGCGGAACTGGACGAATGGCGCTCGCTGGTGCCGCCGGAGGCGTCGCCGGCCTTTCTCCCCGTTGCGCTGGTGCCGGCGATGCTCGCGCGCATGGATCGCCCCAACTACGATCCGTTCAAGCCGCTCGAACTTCCGCAATGGCAGCGGCAATGGATGCTGTGGCGCGCAGCGCGGCGGGAATATCCCGCCGGCTAAAACGCGAAACGATCGCGCAAATTCTGGCGGCTGGCGACGATGCGGGTGACGATGGCGCGTTCGCTGTCGGTGGCGATCAGGGGATCGATCAGATCGACCTGGTTCATGGCGACGAGCTGCAGAATTTCGGTGCGCACCTGACCGGCGGCATTGCGCGGGAGCGCGTCGACCACCTGAACCCGTTCGGGAACCGCAATGCCCTTGCAGGTGGCGGCAAGGGCGTCGCTCAGCCCGCGCTCGGAGAGATCGGGACCGGCTTCAATGAAGGCATAGAGTCCGGTGCCGGCGCGCCGATCCGGGAACGCGACCACGGCGGCGTCGCGGACATGCGGATGAGCCCTGAGGCCGGCGGCGATCAGCGGGGCATCCTTGACCAGGCGGGTGCCGCCGCCCTCGCGATCGGTAAATCGGAACACGCCGCGGGTGATCCAGCGATAAACACGCTTGCCGGTCGCCATCCAGATCCGGGTCGGCAGGCTCTTGCGCGCGAGCACGCGACGCTCGGCCGGCGTCAGCGCGTCCGGGACGTAACTGCGCTTATGCTTGAGCAAGTGGCGGAGATCCTCGTAGGCCGCGAGCCGAAACAGCTTGCTGCGGCGTTTGAACAGGATCGCCAGCTGAAAATCGGTGAGATAGGCCTCGCCGTCGGAGCCCTTGAGCCAATTCTGCTCCTTGGCGAGATCGTTGTGACAGACGCCGGCCCGATGCAGGCGGCGCAGCGCCGCCTTGGCAGACCGGAAATAGTTCCGATCGCCCACCGGGCGGGCGATGTGCAGGGGAACACCGTCGATGAAGCTGCGCACCAGCGTGCGGCGTCCGGCAAACAACAGCCGCGGCGCGATACCGAGTTCGCCGGCGGTCGCCAGCACCCGGCGTTCGCGCGCGAACAGGTGCTCCGCGATCGGCCAGCTCCACCACGGCACCCGGTCGATCCGTCTCAGAACCGCGTCGAGGTCGCCGGAGGCGGTCGGATAGACACCGCGTTCGATGGTGGAAAATATATCGCGCTTGAGCACCACCGTGCCCCGCCAGCGGCCGGCGACTTCGCCGGGCGTATCGTCAGGATCTCTCATCCGTTGTGTTCTCGGGGGAGTTTCTAGCACGATGCGGCGGTCACGAGGCAACCGGGCGTCATTCCGCTGCCGCCGGGCGCGGCTCGGCGGTTCCGAGCCATTGCGCGAGGTCGGCGAGAGCACGGGCGGTCAGGGCGCGTTTCTTGGCGAGCGCCTTGGCGGGACCGCGCAGGCGGCCGCCGTCGGGGGCGCGCGCGGGTGAGACGGAGAGCGGGGGAAACAGTCCGAAATTGACGTTCATGGGCTGGAATGAGCGCGGCCCGGCATCGATCGTCGCGAGATGACCGCCGGTGATGTGCCCGAGCAAGGCGCCATGCGCGGTGGTCAGCGGGGGCACCACCACCGCCTCGCCACGCCGCTCGGCGGCGGCAAAACGGCCCGCCAGCAGGCCGATGGCGGCGGATTCCACATAGCCTTCGCAGCCGGTGATCTGGCCGGCAAAACGCAGTCGCGGCATCGCCTTCAACCGCAGATGGTCGTCCAGCAGTTTGGGCGAATCCAGAAATGTATTGCGGTGCAGCCCACCCAGGCGCGCGAACTCCGCCCGTTCCAGTCCGGGAATGGTGCGGAAAATGCGCACCTGTTCGCCGTGGGTCAACTTGGTCTGAAAGCCGACCATGTTGAAAAGGGTTCCGAGACGGTTGTCCTGGCGCAGCTGCACCACCGCGCAGGCTTTGACCTGGGGATCCCTGGGATTGGTGAGACCGAAGGGTTTCATCGGCCCATGACGCAGTGTTTCGCGGCCGCGATCGGCCATCACCTCGATCGGAAGGCAGCCGTCGAAATAAGGGGTCGTTTCCCAGTCATGGAACGCGACCTTGCCGCCCGCGAGCAGCGCATCGACAAAGGCCTCGTATTGCGCCCGGTCCATCGGGCAGTTGATGTAATCAGCACCGGAACCGCCGGGGCCGGCCTTGTCGTAGCGCGATTGGAACCAGGCGACGTCGAGATCGATGCTGTCGCGGTGAACGATCGGAGCAATGGCGTCGAAAAAGGCGAGCGCATCCTGCCCGGTGACGGCGCGAAGGTCGTCGGCGAGCGCGGGCGAGGTGAGGGGACCGGTGGCGATGATGACGCTGTCCCACTCGTCCGGCGGCAGACCGGCGATTTCTTCGCGATGGATCTCGATCAGCGCGTGGCTTTCGAGGCAGGCGGTGACGGCGGCGGAGAAGCTGTCGCGGTCGACCGCGAGCGCGCCGCCGGCCGGCACCTGGTTCGAATCGGCGGCCCGCATGATCAGGGAACCGAGCCGGCGCAGTTCCTCGTGCAACAGGCCGACCGCGTTGGTCTCGCGGTCGTCGGAGCGAAATGAATTGGAACAGACCAGCTCGGCAAGGCCGTCGGTTTTATGCGCGGCGGTTGCCCGGTACGGCCGCATTTCGTGCAGCGCCACCGGGATACCAAGATTGGCGAGCTGCCATGCGGCCTCTGCACCGGCGAGGCCGCCACCGACGATATGAACGTGTTGCATCCGTATGGTCGTCATGGAAAATGGGCATCAAGTCAATCAGCGTGATCTTACACCCGCCCTCGGGCGGGAGGTGCTTGGAGACCGACGCTTTGGCCCACCGCAAATGGTATCATTTTAGTCTTTGTCGTCCCTGGATCGTCGCCTGGACGATCGTGGCGTTCGCAGGTCTGGGCTTCGGCCGCGGCCAAGCGGCGAGTGTCGATGCCTCGATCGCCAAACGCTTTGAGGACTTTTCACTTCCGACCCCGACGCCCACCAGCGTCATCGTCTGTCACGGTTTCGGGTGCCGGTTCCGGACTCCGATCGCGCTGTCGTCGGCCGACCACGCGAAATTGACGCAAATCCTCAATGGGGGACGCGCCTCGGCCGAGGCGGAGCGCAAGGCGGTCGCGCAGGCGGTCGCCTGGTTCGAGCGCCGGGTGGCCGCGGAAGCGGGAACCACGGGCGCCAAGGCCTACGCGACCGGATTGTTGGATGCCAAGCCCTCGCAGTTCGACTGCATCGATGCCAGCACCAACACCACCACGACGTTGGTGGTGCTGTCGGAACTGGGCTTGCTGCGCTATCACCGGCTGGTGGCCCCGGTGTCGCGCAGTCCGCTGTTCGGATTGGGCGTGATCCATACGACCGCGGTGCTGGTCGAATTGCAGGGCGGTCGGGAATGGGCGATCGATTCCTGGGTGCGCAATAACGGCGAGGAGCCGGACGTGCTGCCCTTGAAGGTCTGGTACGGCGGGAACTGAGTTTCGCAGGGCCGACCGGCATCAGCTGTTTGAGATCCGGCGACGGATCGTGGCGGCCGGTTGCAAGACACCCTACCATAGGCCCGTTCCGCCGATCCGATCTTACAACAGCCAATCAAAGACACAGGGAGACATGCTCGTGGTTGATCGCAGTGACGACCCCGCTTTTATTTATTTTCCGACCGATTATCGCTGGTCGATGGGCCTGTTGATCTGTCTGTCCGCGGCGCCCTGGACCGGTGTCGAGATCGACGAGGTCAATCGCGTCGGACGGGCGCTGCAAACCAAGATTGGGGACGACCAGGCGTGGTTCGATGAGTGGGTCCGGATGGGCGACACGATCGAAGCCCGTGGCCGCACTGCTGAGCGCGCCGGTCACAAGGTTACGGCGGCCTCCTGTTTCATGCGCGCGACGCGTTATTACCAGACCGGCGAGCGCTTTCTACAGCCGAAGTCGCAACGCGGCATGGACGTCTATGCCAAGGCGGTGAAGACCTTCAAGGACGCGGCGGCGTTGATGCGCCGGCCGCGCATCGAACCGGTCGAGATCCCGTACGGGTCGACCAGTCTGCCCGGCCTGTTGGTGCATCCGGATCCGGAGGCGACCGGCGGTCGCCCGGCGCCGGCGATGGTGTTCTTCGACGGGTTCGATGTCACCAAGGAACTACAATACGGCTATGGCGTCCCCGATCTCGCCGCGCAAGGAATCGGCTGCCTGATCGTCGATGGTCCCGGCAACGGCGAAAGCGTGCGGTTTCGCAATCTGCCGCTGATCGCGGAGACCGAACATTACGCGACGCCGGTCTACGAGTATCTCGCCGGCCGGCGCGAGTTCGACCCGCGCCGCATCGGCGTGATGGCGCTGAGCCTCGGGGGATACTACGCGCCGAGGGCCGCATCGCTGGAGCCGCGCTATGCCTGCTGCGTCGCTTGGGGCGCGCAATGGGACTATCACGAGATCTGGCGACGCCGGCTGGAACTGCTGGATTCCGGCAAGGTGTTGTCGCTGTCGGTGCCTCCCGAGCACCTGCAATGGGTGCTCGGCGTTTCCGACCGGGCGTCGGCGCTCAAAAAACTCGAAGGTTTCCGTCTCGACGGCATCGTGCAGAAAATGACCTGCCCGTTCCTGCTGCTGCACGGCGCCGGCGACGAACAGATCCCGTTGGCGCTGGCGGAACAATGCTTCAACGCGGTCGGCTCAAAGCAGAAAACCTTCAAGGTGTTCCAGAAGGACGAGGGCGGTTTCCACCATTGCCAGGTCGACAACGTGACGATCGGTGTCCACTATATGTGGGACTGGATCGCCGACGTCCTCAAGCCCGGCGCGTAAGTCGGCGGATCATAAAAAAACGCCTGCCGCGAGGCAGGCGTTCGAGTTGGGAGGTTTGGCTTCAGCAACTCAATTTCGGGCGGCATCCCAGGCGATACGCGGAATATCCGAGCGGGTGATCCCGATATCGGCCAATTCGCGGTCGCCCAACAGCGACAGCTCCTGCAGGCCGGCATCGTAACGACGCCAAGCTCGGACGAGACGAACGAGGTGGGACAACAACATGGCTCCAAATCCTTCAACGATCCGATATTGCGGCGCGGCAATTTCCGCAGCCGAATGTCTGAAGCCACTTATAACGATCTGAAATGGCGAGATAAAATGCGCATGCTGCGCTGCACCCATGCGAATTCTGCATGTGATCGGGCATTTGGTCTCCAGAGGCGGTATTTAGAAACCGTTATTGGCGTTCGGCGGGCGTTTTCTCCGGCTTTTGGCGCGATGTCCGGCCCGCCGGCGCTGTCGCGCCGCAAACCTCTTGATAACCACACGCACCATTTCGTCCATCCGATGGCGGAAGCACGGTATGGGGTGATGAAGGGGGAGCCCCGGCCGCGGGGGGATGCAGCCGGGGCTATTGTCGAGCCAAATGGGGGCATAGGGTCGGCCCGACAGCACGGACAACGGTCGAGTCGCGGGATCGTTCCCCGTGGCCATCAAACTGCGGGCAACAGCGTCCGATGTCGCGCGTGGGTCGGCGTCGCGGCGCCAATTTGATCGGATGCACCGCCAAGAAACCGAGCAGGAGAGGACCATGATACGGCGCAAATTCATGGCCCTTGCCGGCGCCTGGGCGGCGTCGATGGCCGCGGGACACGCGCGGAGCGCCGAGCATATCCGACGCATCGGCCTGTTGATGAATGGCGTGGCGGCCAATGACACCGCGCAATCCTACGTCCAGACTTTCGCGCAGGGGCTCGCGGCCCTGGGCTGGATCGAAGGCCAGAACGTTTACATCGATCGGCGTTGGAGTGCGGGCGAACCCGCGCTGGCGCGGACCTATGCCGCCGAACTGGTCGGCCTGGCGCCGGACGTCATTTTGTCGTCCTCGACGACGAACCTGTCGGCGCTGCTGCGGGTGAACCCTGCGATGCCTATTGTCTTTGTCGAGGTCTCGGACCCGCTTGCGCAGGGCTTTGTTGCGAGCCTTGAGCATCCCGGCGCCAACCTCACCGGGTTTTCCTCCTTTCGCGTCGCGATGGGTCGCCAGTGGATCGATATGCTCAAGCAGATCGCACCCGATGTGCGACGGGTCTTGTTGATCTTTAATCCGGCGACATCGCCGCAATCGAAGGTGTTCCTGCAGTCGATCGAGGAGGCAGCGTCGTCGTTCGCGGTCGAGATCGTTCAAAGCCCGGTGCAGGACGCCGCCGACATCGAGACCGCAATCGACGGCTTTTCCCGGCAGCCGAACGGTGGACTGATCATTCCGTCCGATACGTTTACGCAGATGCGCCGGGGTCTGATCGTCGAATTGGCCGCGCGTCACTGGCTGCCGGCGATTTACACATCGCCGGATTTCGTGCGCAACGGCGGCTTGATGTATTACGGGTTCGACTTCGGCGAACAGTTCCGGCAGGCGGCACCCTATGTCGATCGCATTCTCAAGGGCGCCAAGGCCGGCGATCTGCCGGTCCAGCAGCCCGCGAAGTTTGCCCTCATCATCAACCTCAAGGTCGCCCGCGCGCTGGGCCTCACGGTTCCGCCGGCGCTGTTGGCGCGCGCGGACGAGGTGATCGAGTGAATGCGGTTTAAGTGTTGCCTAGATAGGGCGACGCAACACCGCGATGCGGGCGTGCGCGGCGCGCTCGGCAGGCTCTGCGCCGATCATGCGCGCCAGCCGATCGTAGTGCTGGGCGCTGGCCAGACCTTCAAAGAAGGCGGCGGCGATTTCGATCGCGACGGCATGGCAATGGCGGGCCAGCGATCGCACGTCGTCGAGAAGGACCCGGTCTTTGCCAATCCGGTCCTGGATGAACTGTGTCGACACGCCGACATAGCGCATGCCACCCGCCGTCAAGTCTGCAATCGTCATGTGCCGCCCCGTCAACATTATTGTTTTCGGGCGTAAGACCGTGCGGCCCCGCCACCATAGCCGGATAGTGGCCGGGCAATATCTAAAATCCGGTTAAATCGCAGGGTAAAGAAATTATTGCAACGGCGGGTTCTACGGCGATCGGCAAGGATCGCGTTCTCAGATTGTGCCGTCGATGCCGAGATCGGCGAGAGTTTGTCGCGTGAGATCGCGGGCGGCCTTGCGCGCTTCCGCGACTTCGCCGGCGACCACGGCGTCGATCAGCTTGTGAATCAAGGAGCGGCTGCGCGAACCCGCGCCTTTGCGCAGCATCGACGCGTTCACGTAGATCAAGGTCTGCAGCATGGTCTTGTCCCAAATCTGCTTCAGCCGCTCGTTGCCGGCGGCCGTCAGCAACCATTGCGAGAGCCGGCCGCCGAACGTCCAGTGATCCTTGGCGGTCGTGCTGAACCCTTCATCGATGTCGCGCTTGATGGCCGCGGCCGTCTCGATCGTCTCGGGATAGGCCCGCAGCGCCGCGAGTTCCGCAGCATATTCCAGCAGCGCCAAGCGCACCTGGAACAGCTCGACGATTTGCTTTTCGTCGAGCGCGACCACGCGGACGCCTTGCCAGGGCGCACGCTCGGCCAGACCGTCGGCAACGATCATTTGCAGGGCCTCGCGGATCGGGCCGTTGGAAAAACCGAATTCCTTTTGCAGGTCGGCTTCGCGCACGCGCTCGCCGGGGGCATAGACGCCGGCCATGATGCGGTCGCGCAGAATGCCGGCGAGCCAGAGTGGACGCGAGAATTGCCCGGGCGGTGCGGACGGCGCGTCGGCGTGAGCGGTTTTCGGCGCCGGCTTCGGTCCGCGGCGGCCGGGGATCGGCGGATTGCGGTTGGTGGATTGGGTCATGATCGCCCCCGCCATCCAAGCAGCGAGGATTCCAGCAGGGTGACCAGAGAGTCGAGCAACGAGGCGACGGGTTCACCGTCGTCCAGGGTGACCGATGCGGAGCGTACCGCGGCATAGGCCGGGGACCTGCGCGAGCCCGGAAAGGTGCAGGTCACACCGTCCAAGACCGACGTGTCCAAGACCAACGTGTCCAAGACCAACATGTCCAAGACGCGTGCGTCGCCCATGCGGTCACCCTGTACGCGGTCGCGTCATTTTGCGAAGTAGCGGCTGGCGTAGGTGTGCTCGTCGGGACCCGCATCGAGCGCCCAGCGGCCCAGTTCGCCGTGGCGCGTGAACCACACGCCGGGGAACTGCTGGATGTATTTGATGATCTGGTCGAACACCGAGATGATCATCGGACGGCCGCCGAAATGACAATGCAGGGTGAGCACCAGCATGCTCATCGGCTCATGCTGGTAGAGATAGTCAAACGTCCCGGTATAGACGTCGAGGAGATCGCGCGGGTTCGACCGCAGCACGCGGTTGTCGGTGAAATCGCTGTTGGGCACCGCGGCAATGACGCCGTTCTTGGTCTTGATGCGGTGCGGCAGGTCGAGATAGGTCACGTCGGCGTGCCATTCGAGCTTTTCCGCGGCGAGGAAATCGACGGTGTGCGGGGTAAAGGAGAGCACGGGGCTAAGCCAGCCCTTCGGTCGCTGGCCGCCTTTGTTGGCGAGCAGTTCGAGGCTTTTGTGGATCGTTGCCTGCTCTTCTTCGGGCGTCTGGTAAGCGAGCAGGTGGTCTTGCGTGTAGGCATGGCCGCCGAGGTCATGGCCCGACTTCACGATCTGCTTCACCGCATCCGGATAGATCTCGGCGCAGGCCGCATTGGTGAAGAAGGTCGCCGGGAGCTGCAGCCGATCGAGGGTTCGGATGATCCGCCAGACTCCGACGCGGCCGCCATAGGTCGACCAGGCCTTGCCGCCGAGGTCGACGGTGCCGGGCTTGAGGTGGGTGGTCTGCACCGAATAATTCGGCGATTTGCCTTCCGCCCAGGTCTCGAACATCACGCTTACGGCAACGGCGATGCGTTTTCCGTTCGGCCACGTCATTTCTGGTTTGCTCGTGGTCGGTTTTGTCATCAGTGTCTCCTTGTCGCTTGATCATTGAAGGGAAGGGGTGATCGGCGTCGGCTACGCGCATGCGATCGCCGAACAACGGATGCGAAATGGCCGTCAGGTGCTGAGGCCTTGCGCAAAGTCGATTGTCGAAGAGATCCTCCACACGACTATCGGTCACGCCGCGATCGGCTGTAAACCGACAACACCTCCCAGACGACGCGGGACATGAGATGCCCGCGCTTGCCGTCCTTGTTGTGGTGCGGCTAAACTTAATCATTAACAACAGATGCGGTCAACGCGACGGTGATGCTGTTGGCCGCCGGTGGTTAAGCCAGCGTCACGGGGGCTGGCCATTGTCTGGACGATCTGTCTTCTCATGGAAGGTCCGATGCGCCAAACTCGGCGTCAAGAATTTCACACGGAGAACATGTGATGAATATGATGACCGCGTTGATCGCAGGGGCGCTGGCATTTGTCGGCGCGGCGCCGGCGGGCGCCGCCGAGGTCAAGGTGTTGACCGCCGGTGCGTTCAAGCAGGTCCTGCTCGCGATCGTGCCGGACTATGAAAAGCAAACCGGCAATCACGTGACGGTGGAGAACGACACCGTCGGCGCGGTCGTCAAGCGCATCGACGGCGGAGCAAGCTTCGATGTCGTGATCGTCAGTCCGTCGGCGGTCGACGAGCTCGTGAAGAGCGGCAAGGTTACCGCCGGCACGCGCACCGATCTGGCCAAGGTCGGCGTCGGCGTCGTGGTGAAGGAGGGCGCCGCGCGTCCGGACATCAGTTCGGTCGAGGCGTTCAAGCGCGCGCTGATCGCGGCCAAGTCGGTGGCCTATATCGATCCCGCCAGTGGCGGCTCGAGCGGAATCTTTGTCGATCGCCTGCTCGATAAGCTCGGCGTCGGCGGCGAGGTGAAGCCGAAAGCGAAACTGATTGCGGGCGGGGCCGTCGCCGATCATATCGCCGACGGGGAGGCCGAACTCGGCATTCATCAGATCAGCGAAATCCTGCCGGTGAAGGGCGTGACGCTGGTCGGGCCGCTGCCGGCCGAGATCCAGAACTATACGGTCTACGCCGCGGGCGTGGGCGCGGGGTCCCAGGACAATGAGGCCGCCAAGGCCCTGGTCAAGCTGCTGTCGGGATCCGACGCCGCCGCCGTGTTCAAGTCCAAAGGCATGCAGCCGGCGGGCTGATCGACATTTTGTGCCGGTTCGGAACCGGCCAAAGGTAAATTACAACCTCATTAAATGGATTGGCCCGGGGGAATTAACCCGGGCAGGCTTTGCGGGATATTGGTCCCGTGAAAGCGTGAAGACTTTTTTTAACCACCTTAAAGTGTATAACTTCTTAAGGATTACTGCTCGTTTATAATCAAAACTGGCGCTATGTTGAGACACTTGGCAATGCCGGAGCGGTACGCGCGATCGTGCCCTTGGAAGACGGTAACGGGTGGCGGCGCGGCGACAAAAAACAGGGAATGCGAGGAATGCGGGCGTATCGGTCGGTGATACCAACCAGCACTGTTGCCAGAACGGCCTGCGGTGCAATTGTCGTCTTGCTGGGGGCTGCAACGCCTGCGCTCGCGATCCCTTCGCCGGAACTGGTGGTCGGATC